>Ga0058701_10000279_pt1 | contig 41155 bp, 48 predicted proteins | sample AgamicOrMae_FD_97039 | JGI IMG/M metagenome (GOLD analysis project Ga0058701, IMG submission 97039) | Agave microbial communities from Guanajuato, Mexico - Or.Ma.e | ecosystem: Host-associated > Plants > Phyllosphere > Phylloplane/Leaf | place: Guanajuato, Mexico | collected 2012-06-04
GGCGTGCCATTTTGTCACTTAGCGAGCGCGCAACACTTGCCACTTGCGCAACAGAAGCGCCAACCAATAACCAGCCAGCGGGACGAGCAAAAGTCGTAAAAGTTGTCGCGCCACTTCGAGCAAAAGTTCGGGCAGCGCTCAGTCTTGTCTTTGGGACGTATATCCTTAGGAGTGGCCCATTCCTAAGGACAAACGTCCAGCATTTGATCCAAAAGGCGAGCTAAGAGGCCAGTCAGAAAGGCGATCCAAAACGGCGAACAAAGTGGGCCCGCTTGATTGCAGCAGATCGAAAGAAGAGGCGCGCCAAGAGAACAACAGCAGAACAACAAGTGTCACTTCGCGCTCGAGTTGCGCTGCCAGAGAGTGTGTGTGGCGCAATCGAGCGGCTTTTCTGCCGCTTTTCTGCTGCTTTCTGCTTGTGTCCAGTGCCGTTCGGATGCAAATCTCTTTGGCAAATGCTCACAGAAAAGAGACACACTCTGAAGGAGAGACAGTCTCTGGAGGAGCAACAGTTCAGCTCAACTTCAGCTCAACTTTGGCTCAATGTCAGTCCAATGTCAGTCCAAATCGGGCACTTTTGAGGCCGAGCGAGAGGCGCAAACACTGGCCAAACGCAACGAGCCAGCCCCAGTCTGCGGGCCCTGAGGCGTCGTTTGGGAGTGGCGCCGTTTGTGATTATCCAGCTGGACTTCAACTCCAGTGGGCCAGTCCAAAGGGCCAGTCCAGTGCGACGAGCCGGCGAGAATTGCAGCAGAATTGTGGCAGAATTTCAGGCGAATGAGCAGCTAAGGAGCAGCAGAAGAGGCGAAAAAGTGGAGAAAAAGTGGAGAAAAAGGCGGAGAAAAAGAGCTCCAAGTTGAGGCAATCTGAAGAGACAGAGAGCAGCTCAACGAGACACACAGTTGCACATTTCCAGGTGCGCAATTCCAAGTGCGTCCAAGTTCGCGCAGACTAAGCTCGGCCCGCATTTCTCCTTATCGTTTCCATGACAATTAATCAGGATTAGCATTTTTGCGTGCAAGCCAAACTCTGCAAGCTAAACTCTGGCCCAAGAGCGCAACTGGTGTGTCCTGGTCAGTTGCTGTTCGTCTCTGGAAAGCTGCTCAATGCTCGTCGCTTGTTGCTCGTTGCTCAATGTCCAATGTCCAATGCTCAATGCTCGTCGCTTGTTGCCCAATAAGACGCGCGCAGGAAGCCACTTTCTCGGCCCGAACGGTCCCAAAGGCGCCCTCTCGCTTCCTGTTTGGCGGCCGGGCGGCTCTTCTGCCTTGTCGAGCAACGCAGAGACAGTCTAAAGGCGCGCTTAATGTGATTAGAGACAGTCTTCCGGCGCAGTGCCAGCGAGTTGGGCGCCACGTCGAGCGTTGTTTGAGGCGTTTGAACCGTTTGGGGCGTGGAGCTTGGGCCGAAGTTTGAGCGGCAACAATGCTCGGCTGATGCGCGCTGCCTCCACGCAAATGCTGTCCAAAAATGCTGCCCAAGTGCAGTGGCTCGCCCGCAGACTGTCTCTGGCTCACCTGAACAAGACACTGTTATGGAAAAAGGATAAGAATAGAGACAGATGCTCGGCCTTAGAGCAGCGTGCAATCGATTGTGCGCGGCCGTCAAGGCGGCTTTCGCGGCCACTTGATACAAGGAGGCGGCCACTTGTTTGCGGTGCAGACTGTGTGCTCTGTTTTTGCCGCAGAGTGTGTGCAGTGGAGACTGTAAGCAGCAAAATGTGAGCAGCAGAGACTGTGTGTTCGCCGCAGACAGTCTTTGGCGCACTTTTGGCCGCCGAATTGCACGCAAAACAAACAATGGCAGCTCGACAAGAAACAGTGTGCGGCGCAACCTTAGCTCTGGCGAGTGGGCGCAATCCTTCGCTGCTCTTCACTGAGAAGGCGCTCTCAGTCTCGCTCACTTCTGCTGGCCGCCTCTGCAAGACTGACTCTCCTCCGACAGCAGTCTTGCATCAAAGATGAGCCAAGCGTGTGGGCGACTCGGAGGGCGCCCACTCGGCCGAGCGGCGCCCCACACACTGTCTGCGGGCCAACACTCAGTCCAAATGCCAATTTCTTTCCAAATCCGAATCTGCTTCCCAATCCAAATCTGAATCCGAGTCTCAGTCTCTCTCGGGCGGCGGCTTAGCTGTGGCCAAGCGCCCAACTCAGACTCAGACTCAGACGACCAATTGGCTGCGATCGATCCAGTTCGCTTGTTGCGCTCTTGTGGCCAAGGCGCTTCCGGCGCCACAAAAGGCGCTTCGTGTGGCGCTCAGGCCGCTCAGTTGTGGTCGCCCTTATTTGAGCACGCGAGCAGTCGTTCGGCGTGCCCAAATGCACATTGACAAGCCGCCGGAGACTGTCGCTTGTGGTTTGGGCTAAGGACTGGCTGGAAGGAGCAGCAGAGACCATTGTCTTTGGCGCCCAGTTGGACTGCAGTTGAATTCGAGGCAACAGAGAAACGGCAACAATCATGCAAATCGAACTGTGGCCAGCCCGGAAATGGCTCCAAGTTGGCGAGCTTCAAAATGGCAAGCTCGAACTTGGCAAGCTTCAAGGCGGCGAGCTAGAACTTGGCGAGCTAGAAGTTGGCCAGCTCAGGAGAAACAGAAACAGGAAGCGATGGTAGAGAGCACGACTGGGCGAGCTTTGGCCAGTCGTTTAAATGAAAACAAAATGCAAATTATTCTTGGCCAAGTTCACTTTTTGCCACTTGTTTGCGGCCGTTCATTTGGCTGCCAATTGTGAGGGCCAATTGTGCGAGCGTCTTTCCAAGTTGCCAGTTGCTAGCTCCAAGTATCTGAGCTTTGAGTTTGGACTTCCAACTTTGGACTTCCGAGTTTAGATTTGCCAGTTAAAAGTTGGGATAGCTTAGCGAAGTTGGCTAACCAATTCAAAGGTAAAAGGAGTGTGCAATTGGCCGCCAGAAGACGAGCACTTTGTCCCAAGGAGGCCACTTTGAGGTCTGAACTTGGAGGCAAAATTGGCAAACTTGGATGGGCCGCGCAGCTGCAAGAGACTGTGTGCGGCAGTTCTGCTTCGGCTTTTGTGCACTGGCCAATTGTGCTTCTGCGCGCTCAGAGCACAGAACGTGCGCCACAAACTGCATGCCCTAAGGAGCGGCCCTAAGGTGCAGCGAATGGAGCTGCTTTGCATTGAACACTGCCAGACCTTAGGAGCGGCTCGTGTGCACAGCTGAGCACTGTGAGCAGCCAGCAAGAAAGGAAAACAACAAAGCAAATGCATCTTTCCATTGGCCGCCAAAGCTCGTCTCCCGAACACACTTCTCCCCCCTTCTCTCTCTCTCTCTCTCTGTCTCGTTCGACCGTCCAATTGGCGCCCGAAAACCACCAAAGGCTGACCACTGCCTTGCTGCTTTCGGCCACTGCTGCTACTCACTGCTGCTGCTCAGTGCTGCTCGCCAGTGGCCAGTGGCGCTCTCGCTTGGCGGCCGCTCGACAGGTGAACAATGAGCGTAGACCAAGCTTATCGAGCTGCATCATCTTTCATCGAGCGACGTGCCAGTCTGGCCGAGCTGAGCTGAGCTGAACTGCGCTGAGCTGAGCCCCGGCAGACTGTCTGTGGAGCGCAAGACAGTGCTCTCAAGCGGCGCACTTCTCTCCACTTCTGGCCACTTCTGCGCACTTCTCTCCACTGCTTTTCCTGCGCCCAATTGTTGGCCGAATTGCTGGAGCGCCAAATCGGCCCAATTGGCCACTATTTGAGGCGCGCAGGTGCACCTCAGCCACCGGAGGCCAGTCTTTAGTGGAGTTTCGGGCGAAGTTTCGGGCGAAGTTTGCCCATTGGCTCGGCTTGAGACTGGCCCAAAGCTCAAAGTGCGGCCCGCAGACTGTCTGTTGGCCCGCGCCGAAGACAGTCTGCGGCAGCTCTGCGCCAATTTGCGGCCCGCGAACACCTCACTTATAGGAAGGCGCGCCCAATCCGGCTTAGTGGGCGCCTTAGGGAGACGGAGGAGCTGCAAGGAGGCTGCAAGGAAGCTGCAGGGGAGCCGCGAGGGAGCCGAAGAGTGGGGGCAGAGGGGCGGCGCCAGAGGAGAAATGATTGGCGTGCCGTCGGGCGGCTTGTTAGTGGGCCTTTTCGTCTTGCTGCTTTCCTTCCTCTTGCCTTTCTGCCTTGCTGGTCGCCCTTCTCTTCGAGTCTCTTCTGTTGGCCATCGAAGTGGCTTGCGCGGGCCGATTAAGTCATCATCAGGCGCCGTGTTGCACTTGGGCCAGCAGCTCTGCAGTCTCGCATTCTGGCAGACTGGCAGACTGGCAGACTGGCACTCTAGCACACTGGCAGCTGTGCAGGTTTGCAGACTGGCAGCTTTAAAGGTTGGGCTTGGGGAGGGCGAATGTGAGCTGGCAGTTTGCATGGCCGATTGGAAGTTGGCCGCCCATTTGAGTGCACACTTCACGCAGGCTAAGGATGGGCCGCAGAGCGCGCGTTCTGTGCATTTTGTGCATTGTGAATTCTGCATTGTGCACTGTGCGCGCTGTGCATTGTGCATTGTGAATAGTGTGCAGTGTGCAGTGTGCGCCCAGTGCTTCGTTCGCGCATCAGCCGGCCTGCTTTTGCTCGCCCTGCTCTTCACTGCGAAAAAGTGGCCCTCAACTTATCCACCTTTTCCAGTCTCGAATTCCGGCCGATTGTTGTCGATGCTGAACAGCCGAGTGAGCAGCCATTCAGACACCATTCAGCAACAGCAACACGCAACCGGCCGCCTCTCAGCAGTTGTGGGCCAGCCAACTGGCAGTGAGGAAATTAAAATTCCGCTACCAAGAGGCCGAGGGGCGCGCCGAGTGGGGGCCAGAGAGCGGCGAGCCAAAGAGCGAGAGCCAAGAGGCGAGCCAAGCGGCCGGCGGAGAGTGGCCTCTCGCGCGCGTCTTGGTGCGCCTCTGGTGCCATAAGGCAATAAATAATTCGCGGCCATAATGAGGGGCGGCCGCGAGAAGGAGCATCAGTTCGAGAAGGAGGAGCAGCTCGAGGAGGAGGCAAGTGCAGCGGCCAGGTAAAAGCTGCGAGAGATGAGCTGCCAGAAGTTAGCCGCCAGAGAGGAGCTTTGAGAGACGAGCTGCCACACGACAGAGACGAGGCATGAGCGGCGAGATATGCAGGCTGCTAATTTGGCGCCCCTGGCCAGTGGGCTGAGGGCTGATGGCTGAGGGTCGAGCATTAGCCAAGAGGGCGCAATGGACACTTGTTGGTGGTGCTTGAGAGTGCGCAGTTCTGCGTTGCATTGAGCCTGCAGGTTTGCGCACTTTTTGCTGCTCCTCTGTGCTCGTGTGCTTGTGTGCGCCCGCACTTCTCGCAACTCAATTGGAGAACTCAATTGGAGAGCGCGCGCACAACTGGCCCAAGTTGTGTGCGCGCGCCGATCAACAAAGCCAAATCCAAATTCGCCCACTTCCACTTCACTCTGCGCGCTTTTCGCCATCCACTCGCCCCAGACGCTCGCCCATAACTCATCTTAATGATCTTTGGGCCTGCCTTTAGCTGTGTTTTTCTGCGCTTTTTCTGCGCTTTTTCTGAGCTTTTCTGAGCTGCAAAATAGCGAGAACCAAATAGGAAGCACGAAATGCTGACTGCTGACTGCTCACTGCTCACTGCCAGCCGGCCGACGTGGAGCGAGCTACGAGCAGCCACAAGTGGCCGCCTCACCTGGACCCAGCAGACAGACACTGGCCGGCGAGTGTCTGTCTGCGGCGCTCGCTCGCCGCTCGGCCAGGAAGCGTCTAATTAATGTTTACAGCTCAATCAACAGCTCCAGAGGCGCGCTCCAAAGAGGCGACGAGCGGCCGGCTCTAATGGGCGGCCAACTGAGTGTGGAAATAGAAATGGAAGTGGAAATGGAAATAGAAAGAGAAATGGACACTGAGCTGAGGGTGGAGATTGAGCGCCGCTCTTTTGCCTCGCCCAACAACTTCTGCCCAACTTCTGCCCAACTTATGCCCAACTTCTGGCCGACCTTGGCCACTTTTCGTGCCCTTAGGAGGCGGAAAACAAATTGAGCGCCCTTCTGGGGCTGCAATTTGCAGTTGCCGCTTCCTGCGAGCCGTCAGAAGTCGTGCGCCAGTGCGACGAGGTGCCAATTGAGCGCCCTCGAGGACGAGCAGCGGTGGGCGCTCTGACTTGCAGCAGCTCGAGTGGGCCTTTTGCCAGTTGGCCGCTCGTTTCCCGCCCGGAACACTCGCCCAGTTCACAGAGAGCCGCAGAGAAGGCCGCCGAGCAGGAAGCTGCAAGTGTCGGCGCCAAACTGGCCTGCTCTGATGTCTCAATTGGCGCCCAGCCGGCAACAGTTGGGCGTGAGTTTGGCGCAAAGAGGTGGCCTGTTTGTGTGCGTCAGAATTTTCTTTGGCCGCTGACTCAGAGTGCGCATTTGCGGCCAGAGACTGTCTGCGGCCAGAGACTGTGTGCGGTGGACTGTGAGCTGCAGACTGTGGGCCGCAGACTGTGAGCCGCATGGTTCGCCGCCCGAAGCTGAGCGCACGCGAGCAACGCACACAGTCTGCGGCACACAGTCTGCGGATTACAGTCTGCCGAACACAGTCTGCGGCACTCAGTCTCTGGCCGCGGACAGTCTCTGGTCAGAATAGATCACGCGTTGCTGCAAGTGCGCCGCCTTGTGCAAAAGAGCCACACAGGCCAATTTTTCGCCCTCTTCTCTCGCGTTTCCTTCCTTCTCGCCAAACGCAAAGTGGCCCTCCAATTGCTCGCCGGCCAGAGACAGAGTTTCGGACTCTCTCTGGCTCCTTGCAGCCACTCGCAGCCATTTGCAAAGATTGGAAAAGAGCAGCGAAGAGCAGCAAAGACTGCCCATTGGAAACACACAGTTCCAAGTTGCGGGCCGCCAAAAAGGAGCGCCAGACAATTGGAGCGGCGGCGAAAAGGAGCTCGAAATTGGCCTTGAGTGGCACGGCTCGTTACACTTTGATTTCGAGAGCACGAGTCCTGCGAGCTGGCCGCTCGCTGGCTCTCTTTTGCCTCCACTTCTCCTAACTGGCGGCCATTTTTCTCAGCCTTCTCTGCATCTAGTTTGCCTGCAACCATCTCAATTCTGGAACCGTCTCAATTCGGCAACTATCTCAATCCTGCAACGAGCTCCAATTGGCAACGAGCCGCCGCACACAGTCCGAGCTTGCCAGCCTGCAGCCAAGGCGAGCCGGCCGAGCAATCGGCGCTCCAATTGCGCAAGTCGATTGGGCCGGCGAGCGAGCTGGCCGGAGGAACGCGCCGCCGAGCGCAGTCGAGGGGCAATTACGCGCCATCCGAGAGGGAAACTCGAGCACGGGCTCCATTTGGCGGCCGATTTGCATGCCGATTTGTCCGTCGGAGCGCTAACTGGGCGCTAACTGGCTGCAGGCAAGGCGCGCCAGCTCAGCCGTGGCTCAGGCCACGTCCAGGGAGCTCCAGCTCCGCCTGGCCAGAGACTAGGTGCAGTCGTGAGGGTCCAGCAGGGCAGGCGGGCGAGAAAAGGTGCGACGTGGGGCACGCCCCCTCGCGGAGCGCGCGGGCGGAGTTCGCCGGCGGCCCGCGGCGCGCGCAGGCCACTTGTTGCCGCGCGGGGGCGAGGGTGGGGCGCGCGGCCCGCAGTTCGGTGCGTGCGGGTGCGTGCGCGCGCTGCGAGCACGGGCGGGCGGCACCTCTGCGGCCCGCCGCTCGGACGCGATAATTAAGCCGCCCGCTTGGGCAGCCGGGCCAAGTTTGTGGGCCGTTTGCGAGCAAAAGGCGCCCCAAAGACAGTCCATGTCTTCATTATTATCCCATTCGAGTTGCCACAGGGCCAACAATTGCCCGGCCGGCCCCCATCGGCCTCTCTCGTTAGTCCAGTTGGGCTCCATTTGGTGGGCGCCAATTGAGCGGCCGCCTGCTCAAGGCTCAGGCCTCAGGGCAGGTAACGAGCGCGAGCTGGAGTGGAAAAAAGCCAGAGAGAGATAGAGAGAGAGAGTCTCTCTCACGTTTCTGCCCATTTTCTGGCTCAATTACTGGCCCGCCGGCGCCACTTGGTGCTTGTCCGGTTGGGCGGCAGAGGGGCAGCTGCGGGCCGCCCTAGACAGTCGTTGGGCGGCCGAAAGTTGGCCAAAAGTTGGCCAGAAGTTGGCTAGAAGTCGGAGGGCCAAAAGAGAGGAGGACGCGCCCCAGTGGGTCGTGCTGCTGCTGCTCGACTGGCGCAAATTGAATTGCCGTCGCCCAAAGATGAGGGTCGCCGCCATTCCAAGCGACTGGAACAACTTCATTGTGACTCCAGACTGTTCACTTCAGACTCTTGCTCACTGTCCGCGCGTCTTTTCTCTGTTTCTCTGCCTCTAGCAGTTGATTCTCGCACTTCATCCAGTTGTTTTCCGCGCTCTCTTGCTCCTCCTTGTCCACTCCAAATGCCCCAAATGTTCCCCAAAGTCCACTTGTTGCGAGCCGCGCCCGCCGCTCCGCACGAACTGCAGACTGCAGCTTCTCTTTGGGCAAAAATTGGCCAGAAAAAGCTGGTCAGTTTGCAAAAATTGAGCTGCAAAAGAAGAGGAAGAAAGCCAAGTGGGCGTGGCAACGTGGTTGAAGTTGGTTTCCACTTGAGACGAGTAGAGTTGGGGAGGAGCAGTTGTTGTTGTTGTTGACTAGAGTTGGCGTGTTGTTGTCGACAGTTTTCTTGCCTGAACGAGAGAGAGAGAGAGGCTGGAAAATGGCCAATGGGCGACCATCCATCACTGACTGGGGCCCGCAGACTGGGAGCGGCGGCCCCAAGCAAAGCGGAATACAGACTGTACTGCAGCAGTGCAGTGCAGTGCAAAAGTGCATTGAAGAATAGTGCAGAGAAGGAGCAGTGCAGAATAGTGCAGAATAGTGCAGAACACAATGCGTGTCAGTGGCAGACTGTGTGCGCCGCTTTGAGGCCTTGCTCTGCTCTGTCTTGTGTGTCTGTTTGCTAGATGACAACTTGAAAGAGTGGGCGCCGTTTCTTTGTCTTTCCGTGCCAGTCACTGTCTGTAAAAGAGGAGCATCAACAGAGCACCAACAGAGCCTCTCAGGAGCCTGAGGGAGAGGCGAAGTGTGATGAAAGCGACAATTTGGTGCCACATTTGCCGCCAGACTTCCGACTTGTGGCGACTTGTGCCACAAGAAATGACCAACTGGATAGTGTTCAGTGCAGATTTGGGCACGTTCGACTCGAGCCCAAACTGTGAATCGGTTTTCTTCCTCCCAGAAGCCAGACCTAAGGACTGGCGCAAACCGGGACACAAGTTCTCGTTCGGCGCTGAGCAGATGCAATTCCATGCGCCTCTTTGCCGTTCAGTGTTCTTGTTGATAGTCTCCAACACAAGAGCAACAATTACAATGTACTGCTCGCTCGAGGGCGCACAATTAGCGGGCCCAAATCTGAATGCGAGTCCCAATTGGGCGCCGCAGACAGTCCTCGAAGTGCAAGTCGTCAGTGTTCCTCTCTGGCCGCTCGCAAACTGCCGAGCTGGCCACCATTTTGGCCAATTTCAGCCAAAAGCAAAGAGGCAAAGAGGCCAAAAGCGGAGAGCCCAAATGAGCAGGAAGTGGACTGGTTCGGCAGAAGAGTGGCAAAGAGTGGCAAAGAGTGGCCGAAAGGAGCGCTCTTTTGGCCTTTTGGGCTCTTTTGGCCTTTTGGACTTTTGCATTTGTGAGTCCTAGAGACTAGCTCGCGCGCACTGTGCTGCCCTAATTGCCCCAGTGAAGTGCGCACACTGCATACTCGAATGCTGCGCCAGTCTCGAGCACCAGAGACTAGGACAGAGCAGAGTTTCAGACTTGCACTTGGCGTGCACTTTTCCTTGTTGCTCGCCAGCATTTTCTACTTGCAGACTTGCTGCAAACTGCAAACTGATTGAATTTGTGTTTGGGGCCATAAAATTGGTGTGGCCGCAAATTCGGCAAAAATCTCCAAGCCAAATGGTTTGGCCAGTTTCCAGTGGGCGGCCAAGAAGCAGGAGAGAGTGTGGCAAGAGAGAAGAGGCAAGGAAGAGAGAAAGTGGGCGAAAATGAGGCGAGAAAATGGCGCCGCATCAGCACAAGTTGGCTCACATTTTCAGTTCAGTTTGGGCCCAAAATTGGCCACTTCTTCCTAGTTATTCCTAGTCCTTAGCTTCGGGACTGTCCCAAAAGAGACTTTCTTCTTTCTAGAGACTGTCTCTGAGCAGAGGAAAAGGCCAAAAGAGCCCATTGGATAGAAGCAACTTTATTCCCTTTCCACAATTCTCCAATCAAATTCTTGGCCGCACTTTATTTTACTGCTTTTCTAGAAGAGCTAAGGATCGGCCAAGGAGGAGCCAAAAGAGGCAGAAAAGTGGAGGGAAAAAAGAGCGAAAAAAGAGGGAAAAAAGAGGCAAAGGTCCAAGAGGAGAATTTTGCTCCTCTTTGGTGCTGGTCAGCTGGCCAAGTGGCGCCCACTTGACGCCCCAAAGCACTGGCGCCTTAGCTCGACTTGTGGGCCAGTTTAGAGCTTTCGTTCGGCGTTCAATTGGCCGCGCGTCAAACGTCAAGGTGGAATTGGGCGTCAAATTTGTGGAAAGAAGAAGAGGAAGAAGAAGAAGAAGAAGAAGAAGAAGAGCGCCACTTTGCCAAATTCAAACTCAATTTGCGGGACACTCAAAGCTGATTTCTTCTCTGCCACTTTTCAGCTTTCCTTCACCTGAAAGCTCAGCTCTGCAGCCAGTCCTTAGGAGTTAGAGAAGAAGACCTTTTTCTCCTTTTTCTGCTTTTTCTGCTCTTCCGCTCACCTGTTCCTCTTTTCCAGCTCCTCTTTTCCTTTTCGTCTTCCATTTTCTCCTCCAGTTGGGCTTGGACAGTCCGCCGTCAAGCAGAGACAGTCTCTGGCTCCAGTTCGGCGCCAATTTGGCACCAGATTGGCACCAATTTGGCCCAAATGATTGGCCTTTTGATGCACTTTTGCGGCGCTAATTATTCAAATCAGTGCGCACTTTGCAGTAAAGCTTTGCACTGGAGCTTTGGATTGATAATTTCCATTGGACGAGCGCAGAATGTCGCTCGAAAGAAAAGGCAAAAAGTGGGCGTTTAAAGTTGGAGGAAAACTGGGCCCAAACTTGCAGATTGGCCGACGGATAAGCGTCCGCAATGTTTGTCCTAATGTTGTTCCCCATTTGGGAAAGCTGCTCTCTGGGAAAAAGTTCCAAGAAAAAGACCTTCTGGCTGGCTGCTTGTCTGCGGCAATTTCTTGAGCAGCGCGACAAATTGTCCAACAGAGCAGAGAAGACTGTCCTCGTGGCCCTTCAGACAGACACCCTGTGGGCCTCTTGCACCAAAAAGGCGCTTGGACGAAGCGAGTGGGCAAAAAAGAGGCGCGCCTCTTTTTTATTAGCTCGCCGCTTGGGAGATTTACGCGCTCCAAAGTGGCACCAGTTTGAGAGCAGTTTGAGTTGCCAAAGACTGTCTGTTGCAGAGAGTGGCTCTGTTTGCATTGAGTTGCATTGAGCTGCCCAAATTGAACAGTTTGAGCAGCTTGAGCAGCTTGAGCAGCTTGAAAGAGGCGCAAATCAGGGGAACAAGTTGCCCAGTTTGGCCCAAAACAAACAGAACGCGCTTGTGCTTCACTGTGTTCGATTGGGCGCCGATGCTGAGCTGAGATAGTGTTCAGTTCGAGTGGGCGAGAAGCGTCAAAAGAGGCTCGAATTGGGCCAATTTTGTCGGAGGAGAAAGCGAGAAAGAAGCAAAGAAGAGGCAAAGAAGCAAAGAAAAGCGGAAAAGAGAAAATTGGGCCAAAAATGTGCACCACTTTTGCAAAGCGAATCGAATCGAATGGAATCAAATGAAATGAAATCAAATCAAGTCAAGTCAAATCAAAGCAAAAGGCAAGCACTGAGCTTGTCTCTTTGGCTTTTCGGCTGCTTAGCTGCGGGAGAGAGTCTCTCTTTCTCTTTCTTGGCCGAGTGGCAGTCTGTCTGCAGAAGAGTGTCTCTCTTCTGCATCGAGTCGACTTTTGCTCTCCTTTTGGCGCGCGCCCTCTCCACTGTCTGTGATTTATGGCCGCGCAAAGTGCGTTGCTCTTTTGCTGCTCTTCTGCTCCTCTTTGCTCGCCTCTTCTTCTTCTTCTTCTTCTAGACACTGCCTCTCGCTGTCTGTTTCCTGCGCTCTTTGGGCAGTCTGCAAGTGAAACTGGCGCCTCATTCACGCGCCTTCCTCGACTTCTTGCACTTCTTGCACTTCTTTGCACTTCTTGCACTTCTTAGACTCTCTCAGCTAGTCTCCAGCAACAGTGGCCGATTGGAATTTGCAAAGTTGCAGCCAAACGGCCGGCGAACAAGCGCAAACATGACCACTTTCATAAGCCGCCTCATGCAAACACTCTTCTTCAGACACTCTTTTCCAGCCACTTTTGGGCCCAAACTGCGCCCAGAGCTCAGCTTGGGCGCCACAAACGCCCCACAGACAGTCTGCAACTGTTCCAGTTTGCTCCACTTTGCTCGCCGGCCAATCAATCAGCGGCACTTCCGGCGCGCATTTATCAAAAGTTGCCGCCGTTCGAGAAGGAGCTTAGGAGCAGTGTTTGGTTAGAGCCAAGCCAGAGACAGTGTGCGGGCTTTCAATTAGTTGTGTGGAAAATGCGCCTAGTGTGCCGCGCGAAGCTCAGTTCGCCACAGGAAGTCGCCGGCCAGTCTGGTGGTCTTCGAGTTTGAGGTCTGAGCAGCGCGAGACTGTCCGCGGCCAGTGGATGGCAGGCAAGTCGTTTGCGTCCACCGGCAGACGATTTGTTAATTCCAGCCGAATTAGCTGGCAAGCTTGAGAGCTGCACACTGAGAGAGCTAGACTGCGAGAGACTGAGAGAGTTGGCAGTCTAGCTGGAGAGCTAGACAGAGAGAGAGAGAAAGCTGGCGAGCTTTCTTAGCCAGAGCTAAGGAGCGCCCCTTTTTGGCGTGAAAGTTTCAGAGGAAGAGGCGCGCAAATTGCGAGCAAAAGAGGCGAAAAGAGGAGAATATTCTGGCCCTCAGCTCAGCTTTTGGCCAAGCTCATTGGGCGAGGCTGAGGGCGCTCTAGAGTGTTGCCAAGATGGCCAATCGATTGGGGCGCGTTCGCAGCTGGCAGCTCGCCGTTCGAGCTCGCAATTTGGCTCGGAATGAATGGGCAGCGAGCGAGGAAGTAAAGGCGAGCTGGCAAGCGAGAAGAGGCGAGCTTGAAAGGGGCGAGAAGCTTTGGAATTAGAGGCGCGCATTAATGGAGTTTGAGCGAGTTGCATAGGCGCAACATTTGCCAGTTTGGCGAGGCCATAAAAGTGTTTTTTGCCCGCGCCTTTGGTTCCGTTTGCGCGTTCGACTCTCCACCGGCTTCCTTCTATGCTAAGGGCGAGCTGAGGGCGAGCTAAGGGCCGGAGGAAGAGGAGGAGAAGGCACGTTGAGGCTGCATCCTGGCGGCTCTTAGCGCGCGGCTCTCAGCTCGGCCACCGAGCGCCAGTGGCAAGCGACTGGAGGCGCAACTCGAAGCAAGAGGCCGCCGAGGCGAACCTGAAAGCGAAACGTCGATTGCTTGGGCTCGCTGCACGCAACTACAAGCAGGACAAGCCATCGGAAACGCATTACATTGGGCCGCTGGAAGGAGATTGAGAAGAGGGCAATAACAGCGACACTTTGCGCCTAGCGACAGTCTGCGATGCGCCGGCGTCTTAATTTTATTGCCCGGCCAGAGCGAGCGAGACTGGCTGGCTGGCTGCTTGCTTGGCCTTTTGCTTCGGATTGGTATTGAGATTGAGATTGGGATTGGGATTGGGATTGGGATTGGGAGCAGTTCAGTGCAGTTCAGTGCAGTGTGCAGACTGTGGCGAGCACAAAAGGAGGACCACGTTTGGGCGCGCGACTTGCCCCATTTGCCAGCCGCCAGTGATTGGCCGCCCTGCAGACACTGTGCGGCACACAGTCTATGGCGCACACTGCACTGCACACAGTCTCTGCTACACACAGTCTGCGCCTTACACAGTCTGCCGGGCCCATTGGGCCACTTTATTGCCTCTAATGACATTATTAATATCACACGCACACAATGTTCCGCCGCCTCCAGTCTCCAGCGCCTCCCTTTCGAGCTCGCCACTTGCAGCTCGCCGCTCAAGCTCGGCAAGTCTCGAGCGGCCGGAAGTGGGCCCAGTGGGCGCCCTTTTTCCACTTGTGCGGCCGGCTAATTGCAATGAATGCGGCCGGAAGTGGCGGGGGGCGCACCTGGCCACTTGGCGAGCGAGTCTGCGCAGTGGACGGGGGACAGTCTGCGGCCGGAGGACAGTCTGCGGCCGGAGGACAGTCTGCGGCCGGAGGACAGTCTGCGGCCGGAGGACAGTCTGCGGGGGAGATGACGGACTCTGATTAGGCACATGCGACGATCGATCACTCGCCCAACGGCCTGCCAGCGGCGCCTAAGGTGCGCCCGCACTTCCTGCCCATTTCCGGCCTCTCGAGTGGGCGCGGCACTTCGAGTGGCGATGGCTAGTTGGCGGCTCGTTGGCGGCGAGTTGTGCACTTCCAGTTCGAGCTAGAGTCTAGCTCTAGTTCGAGTTCGAGCTAGAGACTAGCTCCAGTTCGAGCTCCACTTCCAGCCGGCCAGTTTGGGGGCCTAATGCGAAAATGGTGAAATTAGAATCTCGTTTAGCGGATTGCCTTCGGCCGACCACTTTAGGCGCGTTTGTTTGTTTATGCGGCCGCTCCTTAGCCGCGACATTGGCCGCTCATTGGCCGCTCATTGTCCGCCCGGCGAGCTTTGCCACCGAGCGCCGCAGACTGTCCCCAAGCTTCTGATCTGCCGCTCGTCTGGTGCACGCGCAGCTCGCGTGTCCACCGGCGCCCAATCAGCAGCCGCGCCCTCTTCTCTGCCTCTCTGCCTCTCTACTTCCGCCTGGCCGCTCTGCTTCCTTTGCTGCTTTCTGCTCTGCTTTCTGCTTTTCGCGTTCACTTCTCTGCTCGCAACTGGCCCAACAATAACAATGACAACTAGAACCTTTGAATCGAGGCAGTAGAACCTTCGAAGCAGCTCGGCGAACGCAACGCAAAGCGGCCCAATTCAATTGGCGGCCGCCCAATTGTGCCACTGGACTGCTCGCTGGCCGCTCCTAGTCTGTGGGCTTGGTTCGTGCGTTTGGGTTTGAGTTTGAGCTTGAGTTTGAGCTTGAGTTTGGCGTGAAGAGTTGGGAGCGAGATTGGCCAAATCAGCGAGCGTGAAGCTGACGGATTTGAGCTCAGCCCAACACGCTCGAGGCACACGCACAACAAACGCCAACGCTTAGGCTCCGCTCACTTCGGGCCGCTCTTTTGCTTTGTCGTGCATCGAGCGAGCGGCGCCAACAACTGGCCAACAACTAGCATCCAGCAACCAGCAACTAGCAACCAGCTACTAGCTACTAGCGCCACACAACTCGCCCACTTCCGCCAGACTGGCCGCCCAGTTCGAGTTCGAGCGCGCGCGAGGGATAAATTATTATTTCGACTCGGATTAATTTGGCGCCGGCGAGTTGGCGCCTCGAGCGAGCGTTGGACGAGCCTCCGAGTGCGCAAAGCAGCGAGAAAAGCAGTGCGTAAACCAGCGAGAAAAGCAGCTCGCCAGCACCTCTGACTCACCACTGATGCCCACACCTAAGCTAAGCTGCGAGCCAAACGGAGAGCATTCTCAAGTGGCCACGCCCCCAAATGTGGTCCAACTCAAGCGAGCAGACTAGCTCTGCTGGCTGAATTGCTGCTCAGGCTGAGAGTGCGAGTGCAGAATGCAAGTGCAAAGTGCAGCTGCAAAACGGCCGCAAGAAGAGGCGCCACTCAGGAACCACTTCCGGTTCTTGTCTGTGTGTGTGCGGCTCTTGGTTGGCAGAGACAAGGTGCCGTTTGGGACAAGAGTTGAGCTTCGTCTCTCTCTCGCGTGTGTGTGAGGCCTCTTTTGGGGCTCCTTAGGGCGCGCACGTTTGCACTTTGGACTAGGCTTGAGTTGTGGGCGAGAGATCGTGATTAGAAGTTGGGCCAATGGGCGCAAATTGGCCCCACTTGCCGCCATTTTGGGCCCAATTTTATTAACAACCAACTGGCTGCCGAGCTTGGCTAGTTGTGTGTAGCTTTAGGCAGCACCAAGTAGCTCCAAGCAGCGCCAAGTAGCTTCAAGCAGCGCCAAGCAGTTGGCTCCACTCCCAAGCGCCACTCCTAAGCTGCGGCACACGCGGCCGGAAGTGGCGCCCACTCGCAAGTTTCGTCTCACACTTTTGGCCCTTTTGCCAGTGGAGAAGCCGCCAAAGCTAGAGAGGCGCTCGAATGGGGGCCAGGCTGGTGTCTAAATTGAATTTGCGCGCAAGCTGCTCACAACGAAGACTGTCCCTTGGCCCAACTTGGCCCTGTTTCTGTCCGTCTGTCTGTCTGTGTGGCGCCAAAATGCGCCCCAGTTTGTGCATGCCAGTTTGTGCATTTTCACTGCTTGCAAGCACTGCAAACTGGAAACTCCAAACTGAAAGCTGAAATTTGAAATTTGAAAGCCGAAAACTGGTAAACTGCAAAACTGGAGGCCCAAAAGTGAAAGCTGAAAACTGGAGGCGGAAAACTGGCCGCCCATTGTCTCTGCTCAGAGCCAGTCTCTAGAGCCAAACGTTCGATTTGAATCCAAAATGATTTGTTTCATATTTGCCTCAAAGCGCCAAGCCAGATCATTAGCCGGCATTATGTTGCTCTGTTTGCGTGTCGCCCAAGCTGCTCTCTGTTTGCGCTCGTGTCTGGCCAGTTTGCCAACATTTTCTGCCTCATTTTCGGCCACATTTTGGGCCACAATTTGGCCACATTTTGGGCCAAATTCCGCCGAATTGGATTGGATCAAAACGGCAAAACTGGAAGCGAAATGGAGAGAATCTGAACGAGCTCGACAAGCTGAGCTGTTTCCTCCAATTGCGGCCCAGCGGCGCCCCCAAGCTAAGGGCGCGCCAACTGCCGCAAAGACGCCCCTTAGGTCTGGCCGCAAGGCCACTCAATTGCAAGTCTCGCGCGCTGACAACTGGCTGCCGGCGGCTCGTGACTGTTGTGAAGCGCCAAGCCAGCGCCAAGCGAGCGCCTTGCCAAGACGTCTGGGCGCGCGTCTCGCTCCAGTTGGCCGCTGAGAAGCTCGCGGCCAGACCTAAGGAGCAGCTCAAAGGAGGAAAAGCTCAAAGAGAAGCTCAAAGAGGAGCCCAATTGGGCGGCGAAAGTGGAAGCAACTCGCAGTTGCTCGCCAGCTCTCAGCTTCCAGCTTCCAGCTTCTAGCCCTTAGCTCGGCCCGCAGCCTTTGGGGCGATGACAAATTGGCTCAATTATCACTGTCGAGTTGGCGGCCCAACTTGCGGGCGAGACTGCAAAGGGCGCACACAATCGCCCTTCGCAGTCTCCAGCGAGCCGCTCGCATCCAATTGGCTCTATTTGCATAGCGCCTCAGCCTCAGCTGGCCGGCCGGCTCACTTCCGCTCCAGTGGACTTGCTTGGCGAGTGCAGGCCAGTGACACGCGTCGACGGAACGCCAAGCAAAATATTGACTCACACGCAGCTCCTTCGGTCTCTTCCAAGCTAGACCTTAGGGCCACCCACAGCCGAGCCTTAGGTCTGGCCGGGCGGCGAAAATGGGCCCGCCGGAAGCTGCTCCTCGGCCCCAAAAGGCTCGCGTGTCAGTTGGGGCCCAACGCGGCCGGCTGGAGACACACTGAACGGCCAATCGGCTGATTGTGGCCGCCCTCAGCCCTTAGCTCGTCCGCCCGCTCGCTTTAATTGGCTGGCCCCTTCGAACCATAAAAAGAGGCCACTCGAGCCGCTTCCGGTGGGGCTGCCTTCAAGTGGCCACGTGGAGCTTAGGTGCCGCTTAGGGTCCGCCCGCAGCACCTAAGCTCCAACAGCGTCGCCTCTCGAGAGCCCTTCTCTTGGGGGCCCATTTGGGGGCGCCGCTGGTGCTCGAGCACAGCCTCGAACGAGCCGGTTCCATTTACTTGATTGGGCTGCGTTCGCTGGTCTGTATACCGCCCGTTTACAAGTTTGGGCGGCCGCAAAACAAGCCCCAGAGACTGTCTGTAGTTTGGGCGCTGAACGGCTGCAGCGAAGCGGGCGCCCAGTTTCACCCAAACGTCTGGAGAGCGCGCGAATCCTGCGCGCTCTTCGTCTGGCATTAGCACTGCGGCACTGCGCTGGCTGCAGACGCGCGCTAAACTCACGCCGCGCAATGTGCACGGCGCGTCAAAAATAAGATTACATTTATGCGCAGTATTGTACAGAAATTTATCACCGTACTTTTGGCGGATAGTGTGCACCACAGTCTACAGTCTGCAGTCCGAGCGGCACATATGCGGCCGCAGCAAGACCCTCTCGAATATATTTGAATTATTCTCTCGCAAATCGATTGTGAAACTGCGCCCCAAGTGTGGCCACTCTCCACTGCTGCCGGCGGAGAAAAACCGGCTGTCTAGCTCGCCGGCTCGCCCAAAGCCCGAAGAGCGACGCCAAAGGACCCAGCAGCAGAAGCTCGCCACTCGCAACCACTGCGCCTCACTGTCAGCGGTCTGAGCGGCGCAGACACTCTCTAAGGCTGGCCGAAAAGAGGAACTGGCGCCACAAGCGGCCTGAGCTTTGCTCGGACAGAGGAACAGAGGCGAGAGAGAGAGAGAGTGAGACGCCGGCCAGAGTCCATTTATCTTGTTCCGCGCACAAAGAGCCGCTCTCTGTCTCTCGGCCAAATTTCTCTTCGCCCCTCAGGCTGGCCTTTCTCACTGTCTCAGTCTGTGGGCCGCTCTGGTCAGCTGGCGACAGGCCACAACAAAGGTGAGCGCGCAACTTGTGCCGGCCAGGTGGGTGGTCTGGGCGCCAGTTTCAGTTTTACTTTGAGCTCCAAAGCGGCCCAGGCACAGCTGCGGCCCAGTGTCCGTGTCTGGCTGGACTGAGCGGCCTGCAAATGGGCAGCCCGGGCCTTGTTCTTCTGCTTTTGCTGCCTTATTTTGCTGTCTTATTTTGCTGCTTTCTGCTGCTGCTGACTGCTGCTGGCCACTCTCTGTTGTTCGGGCGGAAAGTGGAGGGCGAAAAGTGGGCAGAAAAATGATGGCTCAATTTTTTACATCCAAATTCGGCGCTCGTCCAATCGGCCTTTTGATACAAGCGGCCCAAGTGCTCTGCTCTGGACTTGCTGCAGTCTCTGTTTTCTCTGCAGTTTCTGCTTTCTGCGCGCACTGCACACAGTCTGCAACTGCACACAGTCTTCAAACTGCAGGCAGTCTGCAACTGCACACAGTCTGCAACTGCACACAGTCTGCAACTGCACACAGTCTGCAAACTGCAGGCAGTCTGCAGACCTAATCTCAGGCCAACGCTTAGGACCAGTGCAGAGAAGTGGCCCAAAAGGCCCAAAAGGCAGCACAATGCGGCCTAGACGAGCGCAGATTCAATCAACTCGATTGACTCGCTCCAAGTGTCTCGTTTGGCCACTTTTTCCTCCTTTTCTGCTCTTCTTTTTCGGGACCAAATTGGAGCAAAATTGAGGCAAAAGTTGGGGCAAACTGCGACAAAAGTGGCCGGAAAACAAGCACTGGAAGTGAGAGCTCAATTCCTTTTGCTCTTCTCTGGCCACCGAAGCAGCAGAGTGGCCAGAGAAAGCAAGAGCAGAAAGTAGAGTAGAACAAAGATTGCCATTGGAAAATTGCAAAATTGCTCCCACTCTTCTTCCTCTCTGCTTTTGGCCCCTCTTGCTTGGCTCTGTTTCATTTTTCATTTCTGCCTCATTATTCCCGCCCTGAGCTGCTTGGGACTAGCTTCCACTGCTTGGGACTAGCTTCCACTGCTTAGGGTAGGCAAGGTTGTTCGCCGCAGACAGTATGCAATGCAGTGGCTTTGTTGCAGCAAAGCGTGTTGCCGCCGAGAGCAAACTGGGCCCACTTGGACTGAGACTGTTGTTTTGCGCTCTTTGGGCCTCAAATGGGCGCCCAAAGAGCAAACAAGCTGAACTACACCAAGCTGCTCTAAGGGGCCACACAAAAGAGCAATCCATCTAGTTTGCGCTAACGAGACTTTTGCTGGCTCATTTTCTCCTTCCTCCACTCGCCTGTTATGATGGGCGCCCATTCAACTGGATGAAAGGGCGCCCACTCCAGTTCCTAGTCGCTCCTTTTGGGCTCCTTTTGGGCTCTTTTTGGGCTCTTTTTGGGCTCTTTTTGGGCTCCTTTTGGGTCCTGTTTTGGGCGCTCTGGCTCGCCCTTAGCTCCGGCCGAGACTGCTGCGAGTTGCAAGCTGCAAGCTGCGAGCTGCGAGCTGCTGGCTGCAAGTCGGCCAGAGACTAGGCCAGACTAGGCGGCGTGCAAACGTGCCAAAAGTTAGTTAACTGCACTCTTTGGCGCCGCTCGCGAAAGAGCAAAAGAGGTCGCCCTTAGAGCACGTGCACACTGAGTCGTCTGTGCAGCTCATTAAAATTTGCAAAAGCTGCCTCCACTGCTGGCCCATAGTTTTAGGTAGCCTATTTGGCCCGTTCGGCGCAGTTATATAACTCAAAAGAGGTGAGCTCGAGCGTTGGATTTGTTGAATTCTGCTCCCTCTTCTCTCAATGGGCTCCTGTTGGGCGCCATGCAGAGGCAGCAGAGGCAGAGGCAAGCCCGCAGACAGTCGGCGTTATTTGGAGAGGAAGCAGAAAGCGGAAGGCAGAGGGGGGCAAAAGTGGGGCGAAATTAATCAATCGAATGGGGACATTTGTGTGACTGGTTCAGTGTGTGTGTGTGTGTGTGTTGCTTTAGTGTAGAGTTGGTGGAACGGGCGGCCGATTTGTTTGTTTGTTTGTCTGTTTTGGTCCGAAACTTTTGCTCGGCCGCTGCTTAGGTCTGGTGCAGTTTGCGGGCCACTGAGGCGCAGTGACAGTGTGCGAGGGCGAATTTACGATCAGCGCGCAAAGTGCGGCAAAAAGCGGCCGCAGACTGTCTGTGGCGCGTCCATTGCATCGAGCGCAGAAGTGGGCGCGCGCACTCGCCTAACGCAGTCCAATGCACTGTACCATTGCAGACCATTGCAGACCAGTGCAGATTGCCCAACTCTCTCTGGCAGCACATCTGAAACAATATTATCAATGTCATTAGATTGGGCCCCCCAACTCGGCCAACTTGCCGCCTCCGCTGGGCCCGCGCGCATAAACAGCCAGCCGGAAAGAGAGCGGCCCAGCAGTCCATTTGGAGGCGCCCGCGAGCATTGGCCGCTCATTAGGCGCGGGGGCCGCTTATCTGCGCTGTTATTATCATGCCCAACGGGTCCTGATTCTGCGCCCTAAGTCTGTGTCTGCCTCTATCTGTGCTCGCCCACACAGCTAGCTCACAGCTAGCTCGCTGGCGGCCGGAAGTGGCGCGTGTTCCAGACGCAATGTGGGAACGCCGGAAGCGCGCGCGTGAACGATGGCCGCCACTTGAAGGCCGCCGGCTGGCTCCTCCTAATTGGCCTTCTGGCCGTTCGCAGCAGTTTGGGCGGCCGCTGAAGAGCTAGTATCTAGCTGCAGCTCGGCTACCAGTTGATCGGGCAGACTAGGAGGAGGAGGAGGAGGAGGAGCCAGTTGAGGGGCTCCAGTTGGCAGAAGAGAAGAGCAGAGAGAGAGAGAGAACAGAGAGCTGGAAAGGGCGGCCGGCGAGCCGGAATGGCGATTCAAATGAAGATTCATTGCCCGCTGCTTTGGCCCTAGACTGTGCTAGACTGTGCTAGTTTGTGCTAGACTGCGCTAGACTGCCGCCCAGCGACCAGGTGCCTGGCTGGGGGCGATAAGATCAAGTGGGGCTGCATCGTTGAGGCGAAAGGGCCGCCCGCTCGTATCATCAATTTGGGCTCGGGGAGGGCGAGTGTTGGGCACGCAAGTGGCTTTTTGTTTGGAGAAAACAAAGGCAGACAGTCACTTAATGATTTGGGCTCTTTGCTGTGGGCCTTTTGGCGCTGGAAAATAATGTTTCCCGTTTCGCTGTTGGTCTGTTGGTCTGTTGGGCTCTTTGCTCAGTTGGCTCAGTTGGCTCAGTTGCGAGCTGGCAACATTTGTTTGTGCGTTATGTCGGCGCATTGTGTGTTGTGGATTGTTGTGCATTGTTGCTGGTGCACAATGTACATTGCGCGTTGTGTGCAAGAAAGACTGCGGAGAAACACTGCAAGAGAGCAAATGGGCGCACCAAATAGCGTGCTGCCAACTCTTTGCCGCTCCTTAGCTGCACTGCACAGAGGCGGCCCAGCGCACAATGGGCCTCAGACTGCACACTGCACACTGTACAGTGCACAACACTGTGCAGTGCGCCCCAATAGTCCAAAGTTGGGCCCAAACTCCAAGCTGAGAGAGCCCGATTTTTCAAGAAAAGCGCCAAAACAAACAAACACACGCAGCCCATTGAGTGCAGCTGGCAATTTGGGCCCCTTCCAGGCGCTTTCTGGCCCCTTTCGAGGCGCCCACTTGCGCCACTGACTCATGCTTCTTCCGGGCGCCTCTCTGCAACCAAACCACCTCTGCTGCTGCCTCCAACTGTTTCCCCAAACTCCAAATGGGCGCTTGTTTCGCATCCAAATAATCTGCAACCATTTCTAGCCAGCCAGCCAGTGTGGCCAATTGGAGAATGTTTCCCCTCCAACGAGCCAGAACTGAGCCGGCCCAACTGCATGCAAATTAGCCACCCGCCTCGGAGACTGTCTCTGGCGCCTCGGGCCGCCCAAAGCGATACACTCGCGGCGGAAACACGACACCTGTTCGTGTGCGGCGGGCGCCCACCTGGCAGGCTGCCAGTCTGGCCGAGTGGGCGTCTCTGGCAGCCAAATGGGCGGCCAATTGTGCGCTCTCACTGCACACTTCCGGCGGAAGCACGTGCGCAAAATTAAATCAATTCGCCTCGTGTTGTCTGTGGGCTTTTCTTTGGGCTTCTCCTTGAGCTTAGGACTGGCTTGTGTGTGTTGAGCGGGCGCATTTGGGCGGCCAATTTGCAAATTTGCATACATAATGAAAGCGGGCGCCAATCAAAGACTAACTGGGCCATCCTTGTCTCCTCCTAACCCTCCTCTGCACCTGGAAATTGGACCAATTTTTCCGACGCAAAATTGGAAAATGCAACCAAAAATGGAACCTGAATTGAAACCGGAACGAAAAATGGAAACGAAAAACGGAAAACCGAATAACAGGACGACGCAATCAGACTGGAGCCTTCGGACGCGCAGAAGTGCATCACGAAGGGCAAGTCGGAGTCTTTCGATTGTCGCAATCACATCAAAGTGATCCAGCCGATGAGCAAGAGCGGCGACAAGCTCTACGTGTGCGGCACAAACGCGTACAATCCGCGCGACTATTTGGTCTTCGCGTCGAACTGGTCAGCGCCAGCGGCTGGCGAGCAGCAGCAGTCTGTCCAGCTTGGCATTGGCGGGGCAGCTCAGGCAGAGTGTCCATTTGATCCGGAGGACAATTCCACGGCCATTTGGGTGGAAAGGGGCAACCCAAGCGACGCGCCCGCCCTCTACACGGGAACTGCCACCGACTTCAACAAGGCAGATCCCCTAATCTTCCGCACGGAACTCTACAACCAGAGCACCGGACACAAGATCCACGAGGCCAAACGGACCACCAAGTACGACTCCAAGTGGCTGGACAGTAAGTAATCGCTCATTTTTGCTCAATTTTGGCCATTTTTGGCCATTTGAACTGCACTTCGATTGGGGCATTTTGATCCAGCAGCATCAGTGTGCGACTTTCATGCAGACTTTCCTCTTTTTCCTCTTTGCAATATTGGAAAGTTTGGAAATTTTTGGATATTTGCAAGTTTTCCAAAGTTTTCAAAGTTTTCAAAATTTCCCAATTTTACGAAATTCACGAAAGTTTCGAAATATTGCAAATTTTGAGAAGGCCCAAATGCAAGTGGCCCAAATGGCACAAATGATGCCCTTTCTCTGACTGCAACTAGCTACCAAAAGAGCTCCCAGAACTTAGACTAACCAAACGAGCGGAACGAAACCTCCAACTCCCAATGAAAAATAACAACCAATGACAATCATGCAATGCAAACAGAGCCCAACTTTGTGGGATCCTTTGAAATTGGAGATTATGTTTACTTTTTCTTTCGCGAAAGTGCAGTGGAATACATCAACTGTGGTAAGAGCATTTACTCGCGAGTTGCGCGAGTTTGCAAGGTAAGTGACGCCGTCCATTCTCCTCAGAATTTTCTTCAACTTGGGCGCCTCCACTTGGCCAATTTGGCCCACCATCTGGTGGCTCACTTGGGGCCGCCTTCCTCGCTTCAGCCTCAAGGCACATGAGAGTCACAAGCGACTCATTATGAGCCCCCCAAATGGCCAACAATCATCCAGCGAAATCGATGCCCTTTGGAGCGGTGAACTGATGCTTCTCGAGAAGAAGAACCAGCCAAATTTCAACGATATAGACTTTTGAACTCTCCACTGCAAATGCTAACCACTTTCTCCCGCTTCCTAACGCCTTGGTATCGATCTGCAATTGCGCACAAATGGACCCAAATGCATCCCAATGACTGCCTATGAAACGGACAAAATGGATGAAATGGATAAAATCTATGAAATAATCCACGAGCAGCGTGATAACGGTTTCAAGCCGGCCATGTACGAGAAGGTGTGGACCACCTTTCTGAAGGCGCGACTCAACTGCTCAATTCCGGGCGAGTTTCCCTTCTACTTCGACGAAATCCGTAAGTTTCCCTCCAAATGCCCCGTTCGGGGTCAAGCTCGAGTGCGAGCGGGCGAAATCTGGGGCGAATTTGAGCTAAACGGGAGAAAATTGGGGAAATTTGCGAAAATCCCCAAATTCTGACACCGCATCCAGAGCCCGAACGATAAGTTTACCCCAAAAATTCGCCGCCCGCCCATTTCGCGTTGCCCCAAACTGAACACTAACGTAAACAAACCCAAACACAAAAACCACAACAAACAAAACAAACTGATGCAAACTCGTTTTGCGTCGTTTTGCGTCAATCTTTGGAAATCATTTGAATAATATAATATAATACAATATTCATAAAATGCAAATCAATAATGAATACCAATCCATAAACAGAGAGCATCTACCGTAATCCCTACGACGAGCGCAAGTTCCACGCCGTGTTCACCACCTCCAACAACGGTCTCACCGGCTCGGCTATTTGCACCTTCTCGCTGGACGCCATCCAGGAGGCCTTCAACGGCAAGTTCAAGGAGCAACAGTCGTCGCAGGCCGCCTGGCTGCCAGTGCCCTCCTATAAGCTGAACCAGAACGAGCCCCGGCCAGGCACCTGTGTGGAGGACACGCAGGCGTTGAGCGACAATCTGGTCACCTTCATCAGAGGCCACCCTCTGATGGACTCGGCCGTGTCCAACGACAATGGGCGGCCAGTGTTCTTCCGGCGCAACTTGATGTTCACCAAGATCGTGGTGGACATCATGGAGATCGACGGCATCAGATACACCATCTACTTCGTGGGCACAAGCACGGGGCACGTGTACAAGATTGTCGAGTGGTTGCAGCAGCCTGGCGGCGACTTGGGCGCTGGAGGCCAAAACTTTGGCTCCTCCTCCTCCTCCTCAGGCTCGTCCAGCTTCGAGGGCCAGCAGCAACAGATGCCCAATCTGCAGGCCCAGTCCACGCTGGTGGAGGTGATCGAGGCCACCGTGCCGGAACCAGTGAGGGCGATGGAGATCTCGCAACGCTTCAAGAGTCTCTATGTGGCCTCTGACTCGCAGGTGCGCCAGATAAACCTGTTGCAGTGCAAACAGCGCCACGAGAGCTGCGTCTCCTGCGTCCGAGACCCATACTGCGGCTGGGACCGCAAACACCTCGAGTGTCGCCACTTCTCGCCCCTCGACCAAGCGAGTAGCAATCTCATCCAGGACATCACCTCAGAGTCGCCCGATTTGTGCCACGCGCTCACCAAACACAAGGACGTTCACGTCACTTGGGGCCAGAGTGTGCACCTGCCCTGCCGCTTCAACGGCTTTATCCAGGAGGCGCAGGACTTGCACCAACTGCTGGCCGCCCAACAGCGCAACCACCAGAACGGCCAACACTTCCAGCCGCCCAACAGTCCCAGCGGCTTCCAACAGCAACAACAACAACAACAACAGCAACACTTTCCCATGGGCCCCAACCAGCTGGACCAGCAGCCGCATGGACTCCTGCAGCCGGCAAACTACATCCAGTGGTACTACCATCGCAGAGATAACATCCTCTCGCCCGGCTACCCAGTGCTCCAGCGCCGAGACAAGTTCATCCTGGCCGCAGACCAGGGCTTGGTGATCATGAACGCCCAGGAGCCAGGCTGGTACCAGTGCCGGCTGGGCACCCAAATAATCCACAGCTACAACCTAATCATCGACACAAGTGAGTATTGTTTGTGGCCGCGCCGCCGCAGCGCCACCTGCGGGTAGGCGCGCGAACCAAGTCTATGGCTAAGTCCTCATGCGACCTAAGCCATGAGAAATTATCGCTCAAATTGCTTGATTTATTCATTTTCTTTCCTCTATTCTTTCCACTAGAATCTAACCAAATTATGCCATCCCAAAATTCCATAACAAAAAAACGTATTCACGTTTATTATTTATATTAATATCAATTCACTCGAACAGAAACATGCGCCGCCCCAAATGAGGCCGAGTTCAAGCGCGTCTACGCCGACTGGTGTCGCGAGCTCGAACGCTACAAGTCAGCCTACAGACAGTGGCACACGAAACAAAGCGTAAGTACATCCGATAGACAAGGGAGATTGAGCTCTTGAGGCTCGCCGACAGGCACCTGAAAGCTTGCCAGCTGTTGGCAAGACCGAGAGAAGCTTCTCTTGTGGTTCTTGTAGTGGGGAATTTGTCCCTAATTGAGCTCGAGAATACGATATGAACACGCTTGCTGACCTCAACCAACTAACCATTCGACAATTGTATTTGACAATTCCGTTCGAACAACAAAAAAACGCGAAATATGAAACACGAAATGTGGAACGAAACCGAAAAATCCAAAACAATGCACTCGAAACAGCGCTGCCAAGCCCTCAATACTAACCAACAGCAACAGCAATTCGGCGGAGTCAGCCAAATGGCCTTGGCGGCCTCCGCAAACGGCCTGCAGCAAGTCAACGGCCAGGTGTGGGGGCCCCAAGTGCACTGAGGAGCAGGATCGAGAGGCCATTGGTTGATTGTTTTGAAAATGTAACCTAAAACTATCAATAATGCCCCGATTTTGGTGATATGCTCGCTGCTTTATTGTTGGAGCTACTGAGACAAAGTTTCTCATAATTGTTACTATTGTTTGCCCTTGCCAATGGACTCTGACTGGGCGCCCTCCGACCTAACTCTAAGCGCCAAATGGATACGACTCGAGAATCACTTAGCACAAGGAGAAACGTTTGCCAAATGTGCCCAAATTCTTGCGCTCACACCGTTGTTGTTCAGTCTTAGTTGGAGATTGTGTCTGTGGATAAGGAGAATCTAAGGAGAAAAGGAATAATTGATCTCATTCATTGATCTAAGCACCTCACACGCACAAGCATAGAAGAACCACTAGACACACAATTTATGCCACTTTTCAGCACCATCCTTTTGGAAATTGAAACAATTCCAAAAGAAAGAAGGCAGATTTCTTGGCAAAGAAATTCCCAAACGAGTTTCGGCCAACAAGTTTTGCCCTCAAGACAAATCTTAATCATCTGTGATAAGCGCACCTAAGCGCCAATAAATTGAAATCAAATTTCGTCAAATTTTGACAAATCTCGACAAAACACTGTCTCTTCGGAGCAAAAGGCGAAAAAGGCATTGGCCATTCCAGTTTTCTGGATCTCAAGTCTTTGTTGGTTGATTAGTGTTATTATTGTTTATTATTCGAGCGATTTCCAATACTTCTCATGCGATTAATGAAATATGATTAATCTAATTTACTTTTTTCTCTGTATTGTATTCTCTATTTTGTCTTTATACTTTTCTCAATTTCAAATGGTACAATTTCTTACTTCGTCTTATCATTTACATTTCTCCATCGGCGGCGCTCTCCTTTGGCCACTCTCAATGCAGAGCAGGCGAGACGCTGGCCCAGTTCCTATTCTGCTCGATTATCTATCATCTAATGTTGTATCATCTAATCTAATGTTATAAGCCCTCAGTTAGGTCTCATCTAGTTTTCGCTTGCTAGTTTACGCTGCAAGCTCTTTTCTTCCCTCTTCTTTGTCGTGTTTTTCATCTTTTAACTCGTCTCGTTCTGATCTGATTTTTGTCCTTCTTTCCTTCTTCCTTTCATTAAATATCAACACCCCTAGAGCTGATTATTAGCAATTTCTCATTGTTATTATCATTATTTTTTATCCAACTACATCTATCCTATGCTCTAGCTTGGAGGGGCTAGCTGAAGGCGTTGGCATTTTGGAGGTTATTTGTGCTCAAGTGGTGCTGCTGGAGCACCTGCGGGTGTTGTTGACTGTGGTGGATGTTGTTGTGCAAGTGGTGCTGGTGGTGGTGGAGGTGTAGACTGTGGTTGTTGTGATTGTTTTGGTTGTTTTGGTTGTGGTGATGGTGGTGGTTGTGGTTATGGTTGTTACTGTTGTTTTGGTTTGTGGTAGTTGTGTTGTTGTTGTTGTTGTTACTACTGTAGCCTAGCTGCTGGTACATTTGCATGGCTGGCGAGCCGTTGGGGCGAGTATTACTGTTGTCCATTCGGCCTAGAGGCCCGTCTGAGTGGTGGTAAAGGGCCGCTGCCAAGCCGTTCGAGTTGGACCACTGCTGACAGTTGGCGTTGTTGGTGGCCAGCTGGGCGGCCCTCTGCTGTTGGCGCTGCTGCTGGTGCAACTGTTGCAAGTGTTGCTGGCCCGCCGCCGCCGCAACTGCAGCCGCCGCCGCCGCCGAGCTTCCGGAGCTTGGCGAGTTTCCGCCGCCGCCACTGCCCCCTCCTCGGCCCCCTGCCACCTGCAACACTCGCTGCTGGTACTGGGGCCACGAGCTTGAGCTGGCTGGCGGCGTGTGGGCCCCATTTTGGTGGGTGGCGGCCAACTGGTGCTGCTGGTACTGTCGCTGTTGGCCCGTGAGATGATTTGGGTCGCCGTTGGGCGTCCCGTTTGCACCGTTGGCCGAGAGGTTGGCGGCGGGTTTGGTGATTGGAAGTTGCAGGGTGGGCGTGGCGCGGTTCGCGCCCGCCTTGTGGTGCGCGCGCAGGGAGTTTGCGGGCGAGAGCGGGCTCAGCGAATTCGCGCCGGCCGCGCCTGCGCCCGCGCCCGCCTTCGCCCCACTGGCAGCGGAACTCATGGAGTTGGCGCTCGTGGTGGCCACTGAGCCGGCGGTTGTCATCTGAATGGTGGCCCCCAAACTGTGGGCCGGATACTGCTGGTGCTGGTGCTGATGGTTGGGCTCGTTTTGGAGCTGGTGCTCGCCCATTTGGTCCATCGTGGTGGCAGCAGGCGCCGCCTGGCACAGCGAGCTGGCAAACTGTTGCGCAGAGCCCGAGCCCGCCCCCTCCTGCTGCTGCTGCTGGCCCGAAGCCATGAACTGCAGCGCCGTGTGCGCGGGACCGAGCGTGGCCACGCCCATCAGGTCGTTCAGTCCCGCCAGGCCCAACTGGTGCTCGCCAAGTGGGTCCTGCGGGTTGCGCTGGCCAGCCGCCATTCCACTGGAACCCGCAGCCCCGCCCCCGTCCGAGTCCGAGTCCATGGGGGAGCCGTCGTTGGCGAGCGAGTGGATCCCGTTCGAGAGGATCATGGGCGAGCCGTCGGGCGAGAGGAGGTCGCCGCCGGCCGTCTCGCCGTTCAGGGGCGACAGACTGTCCAGGTGCGAGTCGGGCAGCGCCGCATCGCCAGTGGTGGCCACACCGTCGGCAATGGTGGAGATGTCCATGTTTGGCTCGATCATCAGTTTCACCTTGCGCTTCTTGACAATGTTGTTGCGATTTTGGATGAGCGAGACGAGAAATTGGATCAACTTTTCGATAACTCGGCGCTGTTTGTGGTGCTGGTTGCGCAAAATGGCAACGTCGCGCCACAGAGACTTGTTGTCCAGCTGGATGGCGCCCAAGATGGACTCTGAGGAGTTTTGGCCGTCGCGAATCGACTTGACGTCGCTCAAAATGGACCGAACCTCATCACAAAAGGAACCATTGACGGTGAGATTGTGAGTCTTGCACGAGTTGTTCTGCAGATTGTCGAATGTTATTGCATGACCAAATATGCAAATTTCCAATTATTATTTGTTCAATTCGTCCATAGAATTCCATTTAAGACATAAAAACCAGAGAATGACAATGATTGGACGGGAGAGAGATTTTGGCGATATGTTAAAAATTATAATCTCAGCAAAATGGTTCCACGCGCTTTCATCACACTTATTTTCACTGCAGTTTCGGCCGCAAATTGTCTGGCCATTTCATGTCTTGTCATCAAGCGACAAAATGGCAAGACAATTTGACACTGGCTGCTCACTTTTGGGCGCCTCCTCGTCTGGGACTCCTAAGCTCCGCTAAGCGACATCCGCCAGCGCCTCAAGGCTGCGGCTTTCCAAGCGGCAGGAAGTGCTCGAGGGGGCGCAAGTGTCTGGGCGGAAGAGAGACTCTCCTCGGAGAGATGGTCTGCCTGAGACTCTTGGTCTACGGAACTCGGTCCAGGGGACTCACCTTCCTCTTGATGCTGGACAAGCGTTGCTCTTGGTCGCGCATGAAGTTCATGTGGTAGAACTGGGCCACGTCCATGCGCTGGTCACTCGATCCGTCGGAGCCAATGAGCGGAATTTTTCTAAATCCATCTGGGCAGTTCATGGATTGGAGTTGGGCCATTTTGGGATAAGGAAGAAGCGAGGCGAGTTTTTGGCCACAGTGATTGGGCGGCACGTGCGGCGTGCATGTGAGCGCGCACATTACCACAGTTGGTTGGTTTGTTTTTGTTTTTTCCACACACGCAACGCAGCGCAAAGGCGGCCAGCAAGAAGTGTGCCCGAAGAGACACACAAGCGTGCCCAAAAGGGGGAGGGGTTTTCAATTAGTATGCATCATGGGTGAGCATCGGCTTACTCGATCGAATGGTTTCCCGAGCCAGAGGCAAAGGCGAGGGCAAAGGCGCCAGAGGAGTCTGGATGCGGCCAGCCAGAAGCCCCGCAGGTTGTCACACTCTGGCTGGCCTCCAACACAAGCACCGACTGGCAAGCGCCGAAGGGCATCAAGATCCTGTCGATGGACCTTTGGGAGGAGCTGGACGCTTGCCATTGAAAGTTTGGCCGAGCGGAGATTGTTTTCTTGAGCCCTTTTGTTTGCCTGCGGTGGGCGCGAGTTCAACGATTAGGCGCAATCAGCAAATGATTATCCCCCGATAATGATCCTTGTGCACACACCGATTTGCAAATGGAAATGCAATTGCAAAGGGCCACACACGCAGAACTCAATGGCAGCAACTGGCAAGCTTCCAGGGGAGGAGAACTGCTCACTGTCTCCCATTGGTTTCCCTTGGCCACCCTTGGCCAAATCTCTAGCTCTAATTCTTGCTCCGGCATGCCGCCTGCCTGCTGCTTGGCACCACTGGAAGCACTCGCAAAAACACACAAACAGTCTAGTGGTAACATGCGTACTTACACATGTTCAATTGCCTTATGAAACTGGCCATGTTGCTGTGCTTGAAATAGAGTGGCAACAGATCTTTGGCAAATTGGATCTGGTTTAGGATGACGAAACTGCAGCCGCTCTGTTCGAGGGATTGTTTTTCGTACACGTACGAGCGTTCGCAGGTCCATTGGTTTGTTTGCTTGTTCATTCGTTCATTCGTTCGTACGTTTGTTTGTTCGTTCGTTCGGTTGGTTCGATCGGTTTTGGGTTCGTCCAAGAGGCGCGACATGTTCGTCGGTCAGCGTTCGCGGGCGACAGTGGGCCAGAGGGGCGGCAGGATTCGTTCGGTGCGCGCAACGCGTTGTCGGCGGCAATTGGGTCCCGAGGGGAGGAGGAGTGAGTGCAGGCATGGTGGGCGGGTCATGTTAGTGAACGGGCTCGCACACAAATTCGGGCAGCGGTCGCGCGGCCACGCCCACGCGCTCCAGATTGGGGCCCGCGGGCGCGTTGTGCTTGGAGTTTTTCTCTTGATTCCAGGAGGGAGCTCGATGGAAATGGAAATGGGAATGGAAATAAAGAAGAAGAGGAAAAGGGAGAGCTAAGAAGCGGCAGAAAGATTTAGAGAGAGCGATCTGGCCCATGAGCGATTCACTGAGACACTCTGGCTGGGCTGCCGGTGGGCGAGCAGTGTGTCTCGCCAATCGGCTGGAAGGCGTCGAAATGAGCTCGAAACTCCAAAGCTCGTCTGCCGGGCCAAGAAAAAGCCCAGCAGAGTTCGTCTCGGTGTCTTCGGGCCTGTGTTGTGCTCTATGGGGAAGCTCTAGGGAGAAGCGCAGTTGTGTGGCGTTGTCGTCGCCTTCGTTGTTGTTGTTGTTGTTGTTGTATTTGTTGTTGTGCGTTCAGTTTGGAGAAACAAACTGAGCCAGACGCACACACGCACACACGCACAGACGGACAGACAGACGGACACGCGCGGGGCAAGGCGGCGCCAGTTTAGCGGTGGGCTGGATCGCGTGGCCGCAAACGTGATCTTGGCGGCGGCTCTCGGCCGCTTGGCATACTGAGGCTGGCGCACGTTGCAGTGCACTGTGTGCTTGTGAGTGAGTGAGTGCGACTTCCTAATGAACGTTGGGCGTTGATTGCGAGCACCATGTCGCTGTTGTTGTCGTCGTCGTGGTGTGGCGGCGTTAAGCAGAGTTTGCCTCTAGAGCTGGGCGCTGGTGGCGACGCTCTGGAGCCTGGGCGCTGGATTGCCGGGCGGCGAATCCGGCCAGCGTGTTGTTCTTCTGCCGATTGATTCGGGCCAGATAGCGAGTGGCCCGAACCACAGACCGAGACCGGCAGCCAGCTGCTAAGGGCGCGTGCTCGATCCTTTTGGGCGGCTCGCTGGCCCTTCGAGCTCGCCGCCGGTGACGCCAAGTGTCGTCTAGCGGCCGCCTCTCGTCCGGCCGCGACTGGAGCCGGACGAAGTGGGCTCGAGATGCTGGCAAGCGAGCCCAAAGGTGAAGGAGGCCGCCCGACGAGCTGGGCAAATGGGCAAATGGTGGGCACGAGTTGCGCCGCGTGCTCGCCCGCCGCTCCACAGGCAGTGTGCGAGAGCGGCCGCGAGAGAGCGCACGGCAAAAGGCGGCCGCCCTTTGCATAAACGCACAGAGCTTGTGTGTGTGACACAACTTGTGTGCAGTCGGCCGCTCGCGTGAGTCTCGCAGAGGTAAACATGGGCAGAAAAGCATGGGGGAAAAAGCATAGGGAGAAAAGCATAGGCAGAATTCACAGAGGGAATGACTTGAGATAACTTGGCCCTCTTTTTTCAACGATTTTCTCAACTTGTGGGCCCGAAATATTGCCCTCAAATTATTGAACCAATTATTGGTTCATTATGATCAGAAGTTCAGAAATTACACTCACCTGTGACCATCGGATGAGGTCGCTGTTGGCCTGGTCGTTGACCATGCGCCAGAGTTTGCTCAGAAAGGCCGTCACGTTTGACGACGAGGACGAGGTGGTGCTGCCGCCGGTGGAGGACTCGCAGGAGGAGGAGGCGCCTGGAGAGGACGAGCTGCCCGACGAGGAGGACATGGAGCTGTCGGAAGTGGAGCCGTTCGACGAGTGGCTCTGGGCCTGGTTCTGGCTTTGGGTGTCGTTCTGGCGCTGCTGTTGCTGCTGCTGTTGTCTGAGGGCCACCGTGTTTGCGTCAGTTGTGCAGATCGCCTGCTGCTGCTGCAGTTGCGCTTGTTGCTGCTGCTGATTTTGGTCCAAATGTTGGCGATGCTGGTGCTCTTGGTGCTCTTTCGAGTAGGAGTTGCGCTGGAGGTGGTAGAGAGTGTGCTCGCGCTTCAGACTCGCCTGCACCCTCATGGACTGTCCATTGGGCGCGGCCTCCACTTGCAGCTCGTTGGCGGCGGGCCCATTTTGGCCCCCAGCCAGCCGCTCCAATGTCGTGGAATTGCACCCATTCAACAAACTTCTCTCCTCTTCCTGCTGACTGGCCACGAGAGTCTGGAAGCCGCCCGCCTGCTGCAGCTGGTTGTGCTGCTGCTCGATCTGCAACTGGCGCTGCTCTCGGTTCTCGTTCTGGTTTCTAGTTCCGCTGTGGCTCTGTTTCTGGTGCTCCTCCGAAGGCATCATTTGACTTAGGTGAGTTGGAACTCGTTTCTGATGCTTGCTGCGAGTGCACTTTTCCAGAGCATTTTCTCTTCCTCTCTCAATTAGTTGTTTCTTCAACTTGATCAGGGCCAAATGTTGCCGATAATTGACGTGGATTAAATTCCGACTTGAGGAAAATCTGTAAGTCGACAAGATGCCCACTCTTGTCACTCTTCTGCTGCTCTCTCAGGTTGCTTGCCTTCTTCTTTCTCTTCCTCTCGATGATCAATCACTAGTCATCGACTTCGAAGTATTCGTAATCGAAGTATTCGTCTGAGATTGGATGTATTCTTCTTCTTGGTTCTATCTCTCAATCAGCCACCACTGTTGCTGGCAAATCTCTCAGCTGGATCAATCTACGATCACTGATTCGTCAAACGCACACTGTCCCTTGTGGATGTGTTGTGGAATTTCTCAAACTCTCACTTGGCGATAATGCGATCTTCTCGAGTCGGTGGCTTGGCGAGGAATGTAACTTATGAGTTGCGACTATGTGCGACTCGCCATCGCTCATCCATTGGCGCCGTGTTTGTCTCGTGCTCACTCGCGTGTCCGAACTTGCTTGAAGGGCGTGGCGCGGGTCTGCTCCAAGCAGCGTGGCAAGTCACGCGACTTTTCGGCCCGCGGGACTCTCAGCTTGAAGGGGGCGGACGAGGTTCCGACGCGAGCTGGGGTCTGCGCGCGAAAAATCACTAGTGCGCACGAATTTGCGCGCGAGCCAAGCGGCAACCAGGCCAAAGAGCGCTCGATCCCACAGTGCAGGATGGGCGCCTAGCCGCCGCGGGCATCCAAATGTGTCTGGCGGAGATTTTTCCACTAATAAATCCATGCTCGCCCCCTAATCGGGGTATGGCGTCGCCCACAGTTGCACCAATTCACAGTGTTTACCCAGTCCCTGTCACTCTCTCCAGCCTCCTCCGAGCCCCGTCATCTGGGCGCCGGTCTTGGGGAGATGTTTCACAAATTAGGGCCAAACTCTCATGGAGAAGAATGTGTTGACATTGCGCTAATTTTTGCAACCCACCCGCGGATCCAAATGGACGGCCGGCAAATTGTGCAGTGCCAGTTCACCACCATGCTTGTGGAGTCCTTTGGTGTGGACAATTATCGACGAGAGTTAATTCGGCTGACAATTGAGAGAATCAACAAGCGCCATGGCCGCACCACCGTCCAAATGGGCAGAAGTCAACGAATTGAAATTCAATTCAATTCCTCGCCAACCACACTCCTACTTACAGGCCAGGGCACACGGTGCTTGTCTCGCCGTTCAGTTATCGTGAAGTCTGCTCGTTTGTCCGTCCGTCTGTCAAACTATGTGTGCAATATTGTGTGAAGCTAGCTATTTGTGATGTGGAGGAGAGCTTGTGAGCTCCTGTTCTCTCTTACAGCCGCCGTTACCGTGTAGCCCATCCTCCTGGTTCATCCAATGCTGTCAACTTTTCAGAGGCAAGCATGACAGAGAGGGAGGGAGGGAGAGAGAGGGCCAAATGCATGGATTCTCTACTGAAACAATCGTCTAAAAAAGAGGGAAAAAATAAAACGACTCGAGCTTGAGAACAAAAAAGTGAGCTTTTTTGAAGCTCGACCCAAGCGGGACTATCCACGTTGAGACACGCCCACCGATTCGTCGGTCCATCAGTGTGCAGATTTTCATGCAACCTGTCGGGCTACTCTGCCACTCCTCCTCGTCTTGAACATCCCTCGGAGTCCCGCCTGTCCGCTCTATGTCCACTGTTTCGCCTGTGGCAGCGAATTTGTTGGTGCGCACGCAACATTAATACCGAACAAAATCAACATTCAATCCAACAATACACGAACATTTATCTACCCTCATATATATATATATACATCTATATATATATATACACCTTTTTTAGTATTTATATTGCCACCACAAAGATAATCGGGAGACAAGCAATCAGAAATCATAAACACATTCATCCCGGAACACTATGCCTCTATTTGGCAAATCTAGTAAAAGTGCGATTGAACTGGTCAAGAGTCTGCATGATGCTCTACTCATCATAGAGAAAGGTGATAGCAAGAAATTGGAAAAGGCCTCAGAAGACGTTTCCAAATCATTAGTATCAATCAAAAATCTTTTATATGGCACCAATGATCAACAACGGGAGCAATCCCATCATTCACACTCACATCATCCAAGTGAATCCCAAACAGATATTGCAGTCGCCCAACTAGCTCAGGAAATATACAACACAAATCTTCTGTCCATACTTATAAATAATTTAACTAAAATTGAGTTTGAGGCCAAGAAGGATGTAGCACAAATATTCAACAACATATTAAGACGTCAGATAGGAACTAGATCGCCTACTGTTGAATACATTTGTACGAAGCCAGAGATCATATTCATACTGATACGAGGTTACGAAAAACATGAGATAGCATTGAACTGCGGATCCATGTTACGTGAGTGTGCCCGTTATGATGCCTTAGCTAAGATAGTATTATATTCGCAAGATTTTTATCATTTCTTTCGCTTTGTTGAAGTATCTACCTTCGACATTGCCTCAGATGCATTCTCAACATTTAAAGAACTATTAACTCGCCACAAGCAGTTATCGGCAGAATTTTTAGAACAAGAATACGATCAATTTTTTAGCTATTATCAAAAATTACTTAATTCAGACAACTATGTTACGAGAAGACAGTCTTTGAAACTGTTGGGTGAATTACTGTTAGATAGACACAACTTTACAATTATGACACGTTACATAAGTTGCCCAGATAATCTGAAACTGATGATGAATTTGTTGAAAGATAAAAGTCGCAATATCCAATTTGAAGCATTTCACGTATTCAAAGTGTTCGTAGCTAATCCAAACAAACCAAGGCCTATAGCAGACATTTTACTACGCAATAAGGACAAATTAGTCGACTTTTTGAGTAAATTTCAAACCGATCGATTCGAGGATGAACAATTCAATGATGAAAAAACATATCTGATCAATAGAATAAGAGATCTAAAATCGGCTAGCGAAACCACTGCTGCAAATTCAGCGTGCAATTCATAACACCGCACGGCCGGTGCATGCGTTCATGCGCTAACCTGTATTCGAATAAACGCCAATCTCATTCTGGTGGCACTGCCCATCGGTCCGTCATATAGTTGCCATAGTTTTAGTAAGACCTCCAATCAGTCCATACAACCAACGAATAGTTTTTTAACCTGGATGCGTTGAGCTTACGCACCTTTATCTCTCGGAATAGGACGGCATTAGCGGCATATATAAGATGCTATATCTCATAGGATTGGGTCTTGGCGACGCCAAAGATATCACCTTGAAAGGCCTCGAGATTGTTAAAAAGGTTGGAAAAGTCTATCTTGAAAACTACACCTCAATATTATCATGTGATCAAAAAGACTTAGAAGAACTTTACGGGCGTAAGGTCATTCTAGCTGACCGGGAGATGATTGAGCAGGGCTGCCAAGAGATATTGGATGCTGCTGAGGACGATCAAGGGGCAGCTGTACTTGTTGTGGGTGACCCAATGAACGCAACAACGCATACAGACCTGCTTCTTAGGGCGGTCAGTCGGAGTATACCTTATCAGATAGTGCACAATGCCTCGATCCTGAATGCTGTCGCTTGTTGTGGCTTACAGATATACAGTTTTGGAGAGACAGTTTCAATTCCATTCTGGACGGACACTTGGAAGCCAGATAGCTTCTACGATAAAATCATAAGGAATAAAAAGAACGGTTTGCACACTCTTTGTTTGTTGGACATAAAAGTCAAAGAGCAGAATCTAGAACTCCTGATGAAAGGAATCAAACAGTCAGAACCGCCAAGATTCATGAGCTTTAGCCAAGCTGCCGAACAACTGATCAGTATAATTTCAATGAGGAGGGTCGATTTTGGGGGCAACGCTGACGACTCATCTATCTTGTTGAATGATCAACAGGTCGATGATTCTAAAGTCAAGACTGAGTCCACCGAAGAGTTGCCATTGGAATTGTCTGAGGAAGACCTCTGCATCGGGTTGGCTCGAGTCGGTAGTTCCACACAGAAGATTGTACGAACCTCTTTGGGCGAGGCAACAAAAGTAGATCTAGGCCCACCGCTTCATTCGCTCATCATTCCCGGCCAAATGCATCCATTAGAGGAGGAAATAGTAAATCTATTCTCACCAAAGATAGATGAATGAGCAAGATAAGAGAATGTTTGTTGACAGATTTAGAACAATGATACTTGGAAAATGTTCCCCGGTTTCCCTCTCTAACATTTATTGCATGAGATAGCTTGATAAACGCGTCATTCTGGTTGTGTAATTGATCAAAAGGTTGGCATATATTGACAAACAAATTAGGCTGTATATTGAACTATGTCTTGAATGTGTAACAGAATTTGCTGGAGACGTCAAGTAGTTTGGCGCATCGCAAGCTGGCGGGCACACAACATTCGGGGTTTCGTCCAGCCGTACCTCAGCCTCTGATGACCCAAATTTATTTGCAGCCCGACAATGATAGATTCCATATTGATTTTTCTCTATTTTCTTTACCCGCAATGTAGTTTGAAAGAATTCGTTTGATGTATCGAATATTGCTATTGAATAGTATTTGCTATTGCTCAGTTCAATTCCGTCTTTCAACCAGGAAATGGATGGCGAAGGGAACGCCTCGATACTGCAATGTAGATCGGCATCATATTGCAGTGCCTGCTCGTAGCGCACCTGACCTACCTTTACCACTGGTTTAAACTCTACCTCAACACTAATACCTCTTCTTGTTCCCGGGCTAACTCCGTTATCCGCAACGCAATAGTAGGTGCCCCTATGAGACTTGGTAATGTTACGCAATGTCAACGAGTTTCCCCTATGGATTGCAACCCCGCCATTGATGGGAATGAGTGAGTTCTTATTCCTTCTCCAGCTTATTGTGGGCTGTGGATATCCACTGGCGTAACAATTCATGGTTATATCAGCCCCAGCTGAAGTGATGATACTCCTCGTACTGTTGTCACTGATAGTTGGCGGTATTCTAACGAAGACATTTGTGCGGGCGGTCTGGGGCATTGAGGTGCCCTGCGCAACTTGACACTGGTATGTACCCGCATCGTTTTCGTTAACCTGGTCTATCCTCAAGATATATTGCGTTTGTCTCTGCTCGAGGCTGGTGTGAAATCTATCACTAGGCACATCTAGACTTGTGCCTCTTGCAATAGTTGTTACTCTACTAGGCGAAGTGCTCCTATCGAATCTCGTCCACCCAATTGGGTAGCTTCCCAGATCAGCAATGGTGCATCTGATCTCAATGTCGTCACCGATATTTACAATTTGATCCTTGCTAATGAATGTTATGGTCGGATTTGCATGGACCCTGGTGTTTGTTTGGCAGTAAGCATAAATTATCAAAAAGAAAGCTAAATGGATGATATTTCTCATAAAGAATCTCATATTTGATAGTTCAATGAATGTCATGACTAACTTTGGGAGATTAGGTGGTTCCAGTCAGTGGAATAATTTTCAATGCATCAAAAAGTTTGAGTAATATTACATTGGATTGAGCATTTCTTAGATAAGGCCAGTGAGCCTTCGAGTTTTCATCGCCGCAATATCAACCATTTACATTTCCAAGTAGCCTCATCGAGCATCCTAGCGATATTAAGGCCAGAGGATTACATAATTTTTTACCCAAAAGGCGCCAGAGAGGTGATACTTGGCGAAGATTTCAGCGTAAATATCGCTAATAAAAAAAACATTGCAAGGTGCATGTCTGCGCAACAGGTGGCTCTTGCACAAGTTGGGAGCCAAGCCCATGAGTGTCTGTGTCCCGCATCACAATGGACTGGCGCGTTACTGCGCAGGCCCTCGTAGACCTGCTTGTGGGCCAGTGTTCAGTTTAATGCTCCATATCCAAAATCAAACTCGTATCTCTATTCAGGCCGTGCAGGGGAGACTGTGTCAAACCTTGAACCGAGTGTGTCTTTTTCAAGCCAGTGAGTGATTTGACACCCCTCTCCTCGTTTATGCTCATCCGGGCGATGAGTGCGTCGGAGTGGAACGGAATACGGAAGCGCGAATGAGCAAATGTACCCAGATGACTAAGCCATATAACCTATTCTGTCTGCATATGTCTACATCGATCTTTTTTAGACAAAATTGATATATTTCAGGGCCAAAGGACGACTCGATGGCACCCTCGAGCCGTCCTTGTCTGCCGGCCGGAATGACAACAGCACGTGCTAGGAAGCGACGGGGCCTGGCAGACTTGCGGTCTGGGCTCAGGTCTAGCAGACTCTTTGCAAAACTCAGTCAGTCAGACACCTGCAGATGACTAATCAACTCGCGAATGGCAGCTAAAAATTGGCAACACTTGTTAGAGAAAAAGTTCTATCTAAGTGGGACCAATTGATTGCGCGTCTGGATGTGTTTTTTCCCGAAGCCAATTCCATAAAGGAAGGAAATAACGTATTAGCTTGGATTGAATACTGCTCTCTTCCCATCATAGGCTTGCTATATCCTGCCTCCAGCAAGCCCAAGCTACTGACTGTGCTGGCTGGTATGCTTGTTGGCGCGAAAACAAGGATGACTAAGACTTCAAGCTCTCAAGCCTTGAATGTGCTTTGCTCTCTGACTAAGTTTGCTCTAGGGTTTTCCTCACTGCTAGCGGAATTCCTAAAAGCGACCAGCTATGCCTGCTCTTCGTCGGTGCAAGTATGGGCCTGCCTATGGGAAGCACTGAGAACCGTAAGGTGGCGGGACGTTGAGACGGTGGGACGGCAGAACCAGTGTAAAACTTTTCTGTTTGGCTTTGCAATAAGTCGATTCTGCGCATTGACGCTCTTCTTCTGCTCTCCAGGCTTCTTGGTTGCTCTCTTTTGACATCGCTTGTTGCTTCTAACTTCGACGGCCGTAAGAGATGGCCCGACGTTGCTAAGGCGCCAAGGCTAGAAGCTAGAAGGTGGTTAGACTCAGCAAAGTCTGCTAGCCTTAGTGGCTGAGATGGGGGCTACTGAAAAGCTAGACTACTGAGAAGTTCGCAAGCGAGAAACGAGTCCAGAGAAGCGACAGGACGACGGTGGCGATGGCGGCAAGCTCGCTCTGGCCAA
>Ga0058701_10000280_pt1 | contig 41091 bp, 31 predicted proteins | sample AgamicOrMae_FD_97039 | JGI IMG/M metagenome (GOLD analysis project Ga0058701, IMG submission 97039) | Agave microbial communities from Guanajuato, Mexico - Or.Ma.e | ecosystem: Host-associated > Plants > Phyllosphere > Phylloplane/Leaf | place: Guanajuato, Mexico | collected 2012-06-04
CCTTACCCCTACATGAACGGTAAGCTTCATCTAGGCCACTCATTTTCGATATCCAAAATCGAATTTGCAACGGCGTATCAGAGGCTCCTAGGAAAAAAGTGTCTTTTTCCCCTAGGATTCCATTGTACCGGTATGCCGATACTTGCTTGTGCTGACAAACTGAAACGCGAAATCGAACTCTACGGGAACCCTCCAACGTTTCCACGAGAACAGCAAGTAGAAGAAGATCAAGATGATAAGACCAATTCAGGTACAGCTGAGAATAAGCCGGATATTGATGATCTCATGGCGAAAGATAAATCTAAGGCAAAAAAGAGCAAAGCTCAAGCTAAATCAGGTGGAGCTAAATACCAATGGGAAATAATGCGTGACAATATCAAGCTCAGTGAGGAAGATACCAAAGGCTTAGATGAGGACCAGAAGAGAGCTCTCCAGGACATGGAGATTGCGAAATTTGTCGACCCCTTACATTGGTTTAGTTACTTCCCCGTCCAGGCCATGAAGGACTTAGATATGCTGGGTTTAGGCATTGATTGGCGACGTGCTTTCATCACTACTGATGTGAATCCTTTTTATGATAGTTTTGTGAGATGGCAATTTCTACATTTGAAGAAGCGCAACAAGATCAAGTTTGGGAAACGATACTCGATATACTCTCCTAAAGACGGACAGCCGTGCATGGACCACGATCGTGCTACAGGTGAGGGAGTTAACCCTCAAGAATATACATTGATCAAGGTAAGGTTCGTTGGTAAGGTTTCAGTTCTTGAGTCAGTCGCGGATAAGAAAATCTTCCTCCTAGCAGCCACTCTTCGACCTGAAACAATGTATGGGCAGACAAATTTGTGGCTAAAGCCCGATATGAAGTATATCGCCTTCAAAATGATCAACGACGAAATCGGTGTCTGTTCTCAGCGTGCAGCTATCAATATGTCATACCAAGACTTAACTCCGAGTGCTGGGAAACTGGACATCATAGCGGAATTTGATGGCTCAGAGTTACTTGGTCAACCTTTAGAGAGCCCTCTAGCCTACCATAAAATAATTTACACACTGCCGATGTTAACTATCAAAGATGACAAAGGCACGGGTGTTGTTACGAGCGTTCCATCAGATTCCCCTGATGACTGGATTGCATTGCAGGATTTGAAGAATAAGGCTGCCCTTAGACAAAAATTCAACATAAAAGACGATATGGTTTTGCCTTATGATGCTATACCCATCATAGAAGTAGCAGACTATGGAAATTTGTCTGCAGTCAAGGTTTGTGCCGATCTGAAAATCCAATCTCAGAATGATCGAGACAAACTCGCCGAAGCAAAGGAGAGAGTCTATCTGAAGGGATTTTACGATGGTAAGATGTTGGTTCCAGAGTATGAAGGTAAGAAAGTGAACGAGGTGAGGAAGCCTATCCAAAGGCTGCTAATCGATGGCAAACTTGCCATCCTGTACATGGAGCCAGAGAGGCAAGTCATATCACGATCGGGAGACGAATGCGTAGTCGCTCTTTGCGATCAATGGTATCTTGACTATGAGGACCAGGAATGGAAAAGCCAAGTCAGGAGGGCTTTAGTAAACCTGGAAACTTACTCGGATGAAACGAGAACAAGATTTGAAGCCACTCTAGATTGGTTACACGGCCATGCATGTTCGAGAACATATGGGCTCGGCACAAAACTTCCATGGGACGATAAATGGCTTATTGAATCTCTGTCCGACTCCACTATCTATATGGCCTACTACACTGTGGCTCATCTGCTCCAAGGTGGCCATCTGATTGGTGATGACACAACTTCACCCCTGGGTATCAAACCTTCCGACATGAAGCCTGAGATCTGGGATTACATATTCTTTGGAAACGAGTCTGGAATCCAAAGTAGTACATTATCACCCGAGCAGTTGCAACCATTGAGGAGGGAGTTTCTCTATTGGTATCCGTTCGACCTCAGATCGTCCGGTAAAGATTTGATTCCGAACCATCTAACTTTCTCTCTCTATAACCACTGTGCTATTTGGGAGAACGAGCCAGAGAGGTGGCCTAAATCTATGAGAGCTAACGGACATCTACAGTTAAACGGGCAGAAGATGTCCAAATCGACGGGCAACTTCCTTACATTGGAAGCAGCTATCGAACTGTATGGTGCTGATGCTGTGCGATATGCCCTCGCCGACTCGGGTGATGGTATCGATGATGCTAATTTTGTCGATAACCAAGCTGAGACCGGACTGCTGAAACTTTTCAACTTCCTCAAATGGTGCGAGGAGTCTCTCCAAACTCTAAACACGATGCGCTCTGGACAGTTAACGAGCTTTGCAGATAGGACTTTTGACAACGCAATGAACAAGGTTATAAATGAAGCGAAAGTCCATTATGACAACATGATGTTCAGGGAAGCTCTTAGATGCGCATTTTTCGAATACCAAGAGTTAAGGACAAAATATAAAGAGATTTGTGGCTCAAGCGGCACCCATGGAGAACTCATACGTCGGTATATTGAGACACAGGCTATCATCTTGAGCCCTATTTGTCCGCACATAGCGCAAAAGATGTGGGAGCTACTTGGTCAGGCCGGGTTGATAGTCAATTCTCGTTGGCCTATCACAAAGCCTGTTGATGAAGACCTCCATCGTTCATACAATTACCTAAACAGTGCGATCCACGAATTTAGAGTACGTCTACGTATTTATCAAACTGCACCAAAGCCAAAAAAGGGTCAAACTACGCCAACTGTGGCACCGAAGGCCAAGAGAGCAATCATTTACGTCGCCAGAGTCTTTCCTCCGTGGCAAGCAACAATATGTCAAACTCTACACGACCTGTATATCGAGCACAACGGCAGTCTTCCTGATAATAAGATTATATCCAGCAAGTTAGCCAAGAGTGATGTACTCAAAAAGTACATGAAGAAAGTTATGCCATTCGCCGAGACAAGGAAACAGCTGATATTGAAATTGGGTGAGGAAGCCTTTGATCTCACTCTGCCATTCGATGAGGCTGAAATCTTAAGTAGCAATATGAACTATTTGCAAAGTTCTCTAGATATCCAAGATATAACGATAAGAGAGGCTGACTCTAGTGGTGATTCAAAAATTATCGAGGATTGCTGCCCTTCCTCCCCTATCATCATGTTTGAATCAGATAAATAAACCATATAGGTAATCTCGTTACTATTTCACCGTCGCTTATGTGTCATCCCGATTAATATCCTGCTGGGTATTGCCCTCGGAATGAGTATCGCATCTCTCAGTCGGAGAGGGAATTAGATCTGGTCTTTCAGACTTTATCCTGGCCTTGAGATCACAGATCTTCCTGTAAATGATATCTAGATCTCTTTTACTCTCGTTCAGCTGTTTCGCGGTTTTTTGGAATAGCTTTGATGTGCTTGATAATTTATCCTGAGACATCTTGACACAGTTGGCAATACTCTTGTTGGTGTTTTCTAATCGTTCAATCGCTGACATCTGAACGTTAATCATTTGAACTACATCACACGGATCCACAATGTTTGAAATTTGGCCAATAATTTGTGGAAGGGTTTTATCTTCTTCAGTGGGCTCCATCATGCTAATCATGGAGGTTTAGGTTTTGCCTTGAACCAAGGCTACAGTTAGTGTAAGTTGAGTAGAAGACTTGACTGTCAACAATCCGCCAAGTGAGTTCAGGCCGGACACGTGAAAACAATTGTCAGTGCTTTGCTTTTGCTAACGCCCTCGTTCACCGCAGCGCACTTGCTGCTGCCGTGAAAGCCCATACGCTGGTTTCTCTTGCCAGGCGCAGGAAGTTGAACTAGCAGAATGGGGTGCTTCTTCCTCTCTGGAGTTGTGACCTTTCATCTGGTTGGAGGCTGTCCAAATCTAGGCGAGGTCTTGACGCTGACACATACGAGGTGGGTGAGTGCGGGTCGGCGAAATCGAGAAGCCGCGTCCCACCTCTGTTGCGACCTCGATCTGTTGTTCGAATGGCAACTCGATGTGTTTAGAATTACAACAGAACGCACCTAGGGGTCAAGATGCATTGAGTGCATATAGCAAGACAGATGGAGAGAGAGAGAGAGGAGAACATGTTCTCCGTAAATCAGAGGAAAATTCAAAGCCATTTGAAAGATTCTGGCATGTGCCAGTTAAGAAGAGTAAGGTAGTTGATGATTTTTATTTCACTTATTAGGCTTGTTGTTATCAGATTATTTCTCAGCCTTGATTGCAAGTGTCATCCGTTACTTCTACATTGGTGGGGTTTCTTGGATTTCTCTGACAGAGTTACTTGTCAGAAATTTCTCGGCTGTTTTTAGGCCCATAGCGAATGCATATATGCGTCCATCGATGGCAATGCCCTGTTTCTCATAGTTGTTCAATCTATCCAATAAACCATTCATTGGCACGTGAACAATTTCGCATTCTCTATCTCTCGTTTCGTTTTTTCTATATGTCTCTTGTTCTCTCTGATAGATTGGATCATCGCCATCCAAATAGACAGTGACCAATTTGCTTTTCCTACAACTTCCAAGTTGCTTGCTCTGTTTTCTCAACTCGTTTTGTTCATTTCCCTCGGTGGTCTCTTGCCAAATGCAACAATTGTTGGTGACATGCGAGGTGGGTAATTCTAGGACGTAACCATCGGCGGTGGGTTTTTTGGCCAAGAGCAAACAATCGTACATTGGATGGCGCCTCAGGATGGCAATCGTCGACGATTGATCTGAGTTCATTTCTTTAGACTTGTGTTCGAATTTTCGCATACCATCATCATCCATTGAACTAAGCTTATGTCGCAACGGCATAGCATTATTCTCTTGCAATACGTTCATCTGTTTGTGCTGCTGTCTAGGATTGGCCGCGATGCTATTACTATTTAATGAGATGTTTGAGGCGGCCAAACTGAAGGGGCCAGAACTGATATTGTTAGTATTAGCGTAATCGAGTTTTATGTCTTCGCGGATCATTGTTTTGCTCGCTAATATCGACATTGTCCACTTGGAGTGCGGTCTATGAATTATTTCTTCTATGCTTACACTCGCTGTTTCTCTAACTCTATCTGATTATTTATCAATTGTTTACCAAAACAACTTCAGTTTCACTCTTCTGCTTGAGTTCCATTTGATTTCATTACCAATCGGCCAGAGTTTCCCTAGCTTTTGTCGACTAAAACTGACACGATGGCCACATATTTATAGCTCGAACAGGCTGCTCGGTTGCTGCTAAACTACTGCGCCAACTGTTGCATAAACTGGACTAGCCACTCTGCTCAGTGACACGAGCTGATAACTAGGCACTAATTGGCAGGCAAGCAATTAGGATAGGCTGCTGAGGAGATTTTACTGTTTGCATTCGAAGGAGTTAACAAATGCTCCGGGAAATCATATGACACGATGGATAGCTGCGCATTTGGCTGAGCGCAGGCGCACACGGAAGATCTTGCCGGCGCCCAGACGGAGCTGTAGATGTGCAAGCCCTTGTCTTGTTTGCGGCCGAATCGATATCAAATAAAAGGCAATGAAGTACTGGCCAAATTTCTTCCTCAAACCCACGTACAGGGATCACAATTATCCATTGTGGTGGGACCGCTTTGAATAGGAATTGCAATTGCCCGAACAGCTGAGTACATCAGTTGAGATGTTAATTGATTTCGGCTAGCTGCCAAGATATGGGACATAGAAGGTTTTTCATTAACAAGCGAAGTGCCTGCATTCTGCTAATTATACATGTAGTTTCTCGTTCAAACACTATGCATCAATTGTACGAGGATTCGATTGCTTATCAATTCCATGCGCCCAGCAAGAGGCTGGCATGAATCGAACACGTTCTCATTGGATGAGTATTGTACCCTCGTATCGTTTACGGCCAAAATGGTGCTGAGAATGAGAGAACTCGTGTTGCGAGGACGACATCGCTAAATTGATGATCAAGATAATTGTTGTAACGTTAGGAAGCCTCGGGTTCTTTCATGTAGTATCGTTGCTCCCGAGAGCACCCAAAACATTGACGCCTGTCCCATCCTAGTCGCTGTGGCAACCCGTATAAATGACCGTCTTACCAAAGCGCTAAACTTCCACTCCCATTTCCACAGAGTCACTTTGGATTGTCGAGGGTAGCTTGAAGCGAGGGTTGGTCTTTCCAAGCACGGGCTCAATTGGTGGCAGTCTGCTAGTGATAGATTATTTGCTAGTTGCCACAGTAAACATCACAGGATCGGCACTACAAACGCAGCGACGATAGGCCGGCAGAACCGATAATCTGAGCTAGAATCTGAACCAGACCGCTGGGCTGGCACTGTGGAATCAGGCAGCGCTTCCAATCAAGAGGCAGTGTGATTTGCGGAACTTGACTAATACGTTCACCTCTATTCTTTATTTAATCTCAAACACGAGGGGCTCGCCAATCATTGAACTATAATGCGATACAAATTAATCTATATGATCGAGAAGCGTCGAGACTAGCTCAAATACATCCTAGCCACCAGCTGGATGCCTTGATCTCTCTAGTATGTTTTGGGTCAGACTCGTTTTTAGTTCCTCCTGTCTGAACCGACAGACAAGTCTCGTGTAGGCACGAGAGAAGAGAGAGACCCAGTGCCACGGGAGGGGAAAGAGATGAACTTGCATTAGAGCGCTAGGCAATCTCAGCCAAAGAACGCGAGTGTTTATTTCATCCGATTGAATAGACCCGGGATACGTTCTCACGTACACTTTTCTCAGCATCGTGGATACTTGTCTATCTTTCTCTCACGGCCTACACGTAGAGCGCCAGAGACGTCATGGCTTCATCCTGCTTCTCCGAAATCAATCTTTGTGCCACTTATCTATACTATGCACTTACAATTACAATTGTCCTCTATAGCTCGTTTTTGATGCTGAAGATTCTTGACAACAGTCTCCATCCCATTGCCTTGGCGTTAAATTTCCACTTTAATAGGAGGGAGCAAAATTTTCCTATACCTTCGATCCTCGCAACAAGAGATCATTAATCATACCAATTCGAGTGAAGCTGCTTATCCGTCAACCTCGGAATGGAAACATCGGTATTGGGAGAGAAATTGTCTCGGAGCAGTGAGCCGATGCGCCAGTTGGCGACGAAGATCAATAAACAGGAATAAAAGAGGACACTTGTCTGCAACCACGAAGGAGCTGGCATGATGTGTCGTGACGACGAAACACGTGTCCAATCGATGAACAATGGCGAAGTCCAACTTAGATTATCCATGATCGGATTTGCGTCGAGCATTCTGCCTCCGTGCCGTGGTTGTTTGTCACTATCGGTTGCGGCATGTTCACGGGTTGCCCTGTGGCGAGAATCAATAGGATTCGCTTTAGGCAAATTCTAGAACGAGCATGAGATCGGCTGAACTCTATCTCGAGCTTTATTCACTACTACTCCAATTGATCACTAGTTGGATCTTCTTGAACACTCATACTTGCATGCCCAGGTGCTCAGCGGCAGCTCGCTGGCTTATGGAAGAGTCCAACAAACTATAACAACGAGCAAATTCTGCTTCGGATTGTGCATACTTGAGAGCAGTCTCAAAGATTTTTATCGCTTCATCAACTTTACCACGCTGATTTTCTATAGAGCCCAGAATTTCATATGCGAATATAATCTTGGGGTCTATCTTGAGGGCCTGTTGAAGTAAATTGGACACTTCATCTGGGTCGTTCTTGATGTGAAATTGTAATAATGCTCTTGAGACATAGACACTACCATTTTCCGGATCTAACTTGGCCAACTCTTGCAAGGCTTGATCAGCTTCCTCAAAATGCATAATCTCAGTCAATACTTGAGCATACATTTCAAGTATTGGTATCGAGTCTGGATACTTTTTGACTGCATTTTTGAAATTATCCAGCAAACTTTTGGCCTTTTCTATCCCGCCGGTAGGATCTCTGGTCATTATCTTAAACTCAATATAAAATTTCTGTGCAATAGCCGAGTAGAAATCTTCTTTCAACTCTATAGCTTTATCTAAATTAACAATGGCCTCATCTAACTTCTCTGTGAGAACAAACGCCTGACTTTTATGTAGATACAGGTCCGGATTCTCAGGATCGAGCTTGATTGCCTTGTCCAAAAGTTCATGCGTAGTTTCTAAATCTTTTTCAATATTTGCTGAATCGGCTGAGGGATCACCGATAACAAGGGCCGCCCTCTTGATGAGGGCATTAGACTTCAGCCTCAGAGTCACTTTCTCGTCATCCATCTCAATCAGCCTATCAAGCTCTTTCTCTGCTAATTTCATATCACCCATCAGAGAGGCGCAAGTTCCACGGACCAATATACTGAGAGGGTCGTCAACATTTTCCGGTTTGTTCGCTTCGTCCAGCAGTTGCCCCAAGTTCTCTTCATTGGGGCAAGCACCCTCTAATGCATCCTTTATGGGATCGCAAACAAACGCCGCAAAGTAATTCTTGATAGTCTGTGAGCTAGACCAAGTTGGCTTGTGATTCTTCATCGCCTCGGAGGCTTTGTTCTTACTAGAGGCCTTAACAATACTATCAGCTAGCGACATGTTGCTTTGGCTTTGGAATTTATCCAACAGATTTGCAGAGTAGGCATCGACCATAGCCTTATCAAACTTCTCCAGCTTCTCGTATGCCTTAGCCCTTTTCACATAGGCCTTGACATAATTCTTCTTGAGCTCTATAGCTTTGTCACAATCTGAGATAACTTTGTCATAGTGGCCTAGCTCGAAGTTGCAGGCCGCTCGATTCTGATAGAATATGGCGAAATCGTCGGGCTTTAAGCCTTCGCTTTGGTTGAGGGTCTGACCAAACTCGATGGCCTTGGTGTAATGATCGATAGCTGCTACATAATTGAACTTGGAAAAATTTTGATTACCAGTCTGTTTAAGCTGAGCCAGGTGCTCTTTGGGACTGAGTTGTTTCAATTTTTTTATGTCTAATTTAGCTGAATTACTTGAGGAGCTATTTGAGGATGAAGCTTTATTTGCATAGTAAAGATAATAACAACTAGCCCCGACAAGAACTGGCACCCCAATGTAGAGAGCAGCTGTCGCTAGGTTACTCCCTCTCTGTTCAGAAGACATAGTTTAAATCGGCATGATGTTGAAGTGATCGGTTGATGAAATATAATCCGGTCCTTGGAACCGTTTTTGGGAGGCGTTTCTAGGACTAAATTATCAGAAGTGGGTTCTTACAGAGCCATGTGATGACTTGACCGAACGCGTGGCGAAGAATTGACGTGCGAGTTCGTCCTCAGCGTACAAGTGAAAGCATGTTGCGGGGAGGAGATGGTAAACTCTGCGGGACCGCCGCAGCCTTCCCGGCCCCGAGCTGACTGATCGAATCGGATCAGTTGAAACTTTGTTCCAGACAGTCCTACTCTTGCAAGAGTCTTCTCTGCCGTTGTTCGATGGTCTGGCGGCGGACTCCCAAGACGTTAGGTTTTGTTATTGATAACGTTCCGCTGCAGACGACCCGCTCGGTATAATTATAATTTTTCCCTGCTGGCTCAAATGATGTTACCTTCCCCTCTGCTAAACTTTGACCAGCTGTAGGGAAAAGCCTACACCCTCACTCACTGTTTCTTCGAAACCGAAACCACTCCATTGATGTCCCATTATCCAATTCACTAACCAACCATCATGAGAGTCAAGATCACCCATAAACGCGACAAGAGAAGGTATGACCCGTGCAAGAAACTGGTCGGGAGATCCGGAGATAGGATGTCTGATTTGATACAGATTATCGACAATGTGATTGCGAGGCACGAGTCTCAGTTAGCTCGTAGATCTGTCCAAAAAAGACTTGTTGATGATGACGAGCCGGTGGATTCGAACTCTCCCGATAAAAAGAAGGCTAAGTGTGGAACATCGGATACCAACAGTGTCTCACCAGATCCGCCCAAAGAGAATATCCCACTCTCCTGTCATGGAGTGAAAGAAATGTCACATCATGGAGAGTTATGCGCAAAACAAACCAAAGACACCACCCATCGTCTACCAGAGAGAAAAAATGAACTGATGTCAATCTGCGAGACAGCTCGTCAATCAGCAGATATGAAGGTCAATGAACCGACAAGCTATTGTGATACTGCACATGACGAGGTAACGAAAAAATCAAACCACCAAACAAAGGAAGAGGACAGATCGGGGAACAAAGACCCAATCATGGAGGCCGCTCTCGGGAGGTCAGAAAATGATTTAGAGTCCGATAAATTTAAGACCAGTGTTGGAGCAATGAGTAACCATTGGGCACAATGTCGTGATAATCTACCTAGAAAACAAGAGCACGCGGAATTCATGTCAATATTCGACTCATTCCAGACGGAATTGGAAGTAAAAGCGCTCATATATGATATTTTGGATATGATTGACGAGGATCCGGAAATGATGGCGGCATTACAAATGCAACATTCTCACTTCGGACATCTTAGATCGAGGGTGAATCCTTTGAGTGGGACATAAGCACCCATGATACCTAGTTAAAAAATCGCCGTGGTCTTCCGTCCAATTGGGATCAAAAATGTGATGTTAAGAGGCTATAAGGTTCGAACTTATGGTAGTATAAACACCTTAGCGAGTGGAGATCTGGAAATTCGCGCAACAGCCAATCCGCTAAATCATCTACTCTATAGCTTCAATCAAATAAAGTTCACCACAAATGGACACGAGACTCGTTGATGGCTAATGATATCTCTTCTCTTGCATTGTTGCGTCGGTAGAGCACGAAATTCGTGGCTATCGTATTAGAGAGTATGCTGATCGAATGGCAGAAAAAGTTGCGAATCAGACTTGGAACGAGCCTCGATCCTGATAAGCCTATCAACCTGTTTAGCGCAGGAGGTGACGGCGGATCTACAGTTTACTCTAAACGCATCGCCGATAGAGGGCATCAAGCATCGGCGCTAAGAGGTAACTAACGGTCTCACCATTTCCCGAGCTGATTCAAAGATCGGTTTTCAGACGTTTTCTTTTCCTCCCTTCTGGGACAGCTTTATGAATGGGGAACTGCTTCAACCCCTGTCTTCGTAAACACCACAGAAAACAGCAAGAAAATGTCCAACTGAGCTGCCTTGGGCACACAGAGGTTTGAAATCGACAAAACGCGTCCAGCGGATAAGAAACTCAGCCTTGAAGGAGCTCATAAAGGCGAAAGAACCAATCAGTACCACGATGAAGATCAATCAAAAGTTGTTCGCGAATTATTGAAAAGTTTGTATATCTTACAAATCTCTATTAAAATCCGTCGTTACTTCATCGAATCACAGAAACTGAGATAGTCTATCTATATATCGATGTGGTTGTATACAAGCATCGTTTTCGAGAGGGTGCATGCAACTTTTCGTTATAGCTCCATTAGAACCTAAGCTAGGTGCTTAGTCTCTAGACAGAATAGCTATATTGTGCGGCCAGTGTTGCATTAAAATGCTGGAAAGTCCACTTCTGGGCAGCATTACTGGGGTCGCAATCAGACATCTTCAGGTGGATCTTATCATGCGCGAGCTCCATACATCTGCCACTGGTGCTATGTCTGAGTAGGTGTGATTCGTTATCGAATAGCCACAATTGGTTTCCTCCCGATCCATGACAAGGGAATAGGACCACATCCTTTCCAGCGTAATCGACGCAGGCCTCATCGCGTCTAATCTCACCATCACGAGAGAGGAGCCAATACTGATTTCCTCCTGATCCATGACAAGGATAGAGGCCTAGCGGTTTTTGGAAGTCTGTTTTTCGTGCCGAGGAATCCAGACACATTTTGATATGTCCAGGGGCCTCATTTCGTATCTCACCATAAGCAATTGCCTCGCCCGGTATAAACAATTCGGGATAGATCTCTTTGACAAAATATGAGAATGGTTTGCACTGGAGTTTCTTTCTTAATTCCAAACGGTCGCTTATATCGCCATAATCTCCGAGATCGTGCCCAATGCGATCGTAGTAGTATTTCTTGTAATCGTCCATCCAAACTTCAGCCAATCGGACACTGTTTCGGCGTAGCACATTGACACCTGTACGCCATTTGTATGGAGAACGCGATCTGAATACGTGACCAACATGGGAGCAGGGGATGATTTCAAGTGTACCACCGCACATCCAAGTCTTGAATGATAATTCCAGATTCTCGCCACCCCAAATGTCAAAACCACTATCGTAAGTACCTAGACGCTCAAAGAATGCCTTATCAATACTGAATAGACCCCCGGCCATAGTGGGCGACCTAAGTGGATCATAGGGGTGCTTGCGGCGTTTTTTCTCCCTATCGGGGATACTATGCCAATTGAATTGTAAGTTCCAGTCGAAACCACCAACGCTAATTGAATTGGCATCGCCCTTGTAATGGTACTCAAACGTTTTGTCACTAATAACGTCAATCACAGGACAAACTACGGCATGACTATCCTCATGTATGCGCGCCAACAGGGGTTCAATCCAGCCCTCTGCACACTCGCAATGTGAGTCCAAGAACGTCAAGACGGGAGCAGTTGCCGCGCGAGCACCCAGCAAACGAGCCCTGATGAGACCCTCGCGTTTACTTGCTCTTACAATCTTAACTACCCCACCCAACTGTTTCATGTAATCGTCTAGCTGTTGTCCCAAATGGGGCTTATTGGAAAAATCATCGACTAGGATTATTTCCTTAATCAGGTGTTTTGGCGAACGATTGAGGACCGAGTGAACGGTGCGTAAAAGTACAGACCAGGCCTCATTGTGGAAACAAATGATTACACTAGTTGGTGGTAGTTCCAACACGTTCGGATAGCTCAATTGCTTACATGAAGGATCTCGAACGTCTGGCAGGGACCGATTGATGGAGATGATATCGCTCACATATTGGTTGAATGCATTGTTTTCCCAGCCAACATTGACTAGTTGCTGCTGTTCCTTAGTGAGATTTTTCAATACTACTGGCCGGCCCAATTCACCGGGCCCATTGGGTTCACTTGGCGCCGGAATGACGGCCGCATCTTGGGCATCATTGGCCTCTTGAGCCTCGCGTTGTTTTTCACTATTGGCATTTGTTGTAGTAGTGGCGGGAGCTTTCGTGGTTGCTCTTGTTTGATCATTGTTGCTGTTGATTTTTTTCTTGTGCGCAAACTGTCTCAACGGATCCTCCTCGGCGACAACAATTTGAACCCTAGGCGATACGTTAGTTCGTTCATTCTGTTCTTGTTGATCTTGGTCTTGTTTCTTGTTATCGTCAATAAGGTGGTATGAATTCTTGTTATTGTGTCCGACCCTATGCTGTGTGCTTGTATCACGATCGATATTTTGCGAATTTTGGTGACTAGTTTCTAGTTCTGAGATACTGCTGACATGGTGTTGTCTCTTCCTATAGATGGCTCTGTCTTGTGGGTCATCGTCTGAGGAGTGTGGAAACATCGGATTGAACTTTTCGTCGGCTCGATTGTAGTTGAATCTAATCTTGGGTCGTTTTTCTTGTTCGTTTTCCTCTTGAGAATTGGTTCGTTGTCCATGGCGAGCGAGGGGCCCGGGCCTATTTTTAAGTAAAACTCTATTCACTGCTATCACACTATCCTGCTCACTGAAGCCGGAGTCCTTTTCACTAAAAGACAGATAATCATCGCCAGCAACAAGTGGCGCCGCCATAGAATCGGATACCACGGGTCCATTTCTCATCGGTGCTGGATCATAATAAAATTGGTAATAAATACTAGTAAAAAACAACAATGTTAGGGGAATGAGAATGAGTAACTTGAGCAATTGCCCTTTGCGCCTAGGCACGAGCATTTCTAAAAATTTGAAATTTAAATAGTTCCGATTCAAATGGTTGGCGTTTTGTTGTTTGGCGTTCGTGTGATGATTGATTTTGTTTGTCCCAGTCAAGATGGTTGACAAAAGTGGCAGAGTTTGATTGTGTTGGTTCGCGTGAAAGCCCATTGCGCGTTTGATGGACAGTGTTTGTTGATGAGATTGTATTCTTTGTTAGTTGCTGTGGATTAGAGATTCAAAATTGATCACTCATCAGCTTGCTAGTAGTGTAATACGCTGTTGCTCTTGGTGTGGTGCCCTCCAAAGAGAAGCATAGCTATCAATGAGGTAAGAGGCGCCAGGAAAGAGGTGTAATGGGTTGGAAGGAACCTCCTATCGCAAATAGATAGCTTCTGGGTGGTGGGATGGCATTTTTGAGTTGTTTAGAGAGGTGAAACTAAACGATGGTTTCTCTTGTGAGGATAAACTGAGAGTGAGAGTGTTTGCGTGTGTGTGGGCCTTTTTAGCGGATGGCTAATGATTGGTTGCAGTAACCACTAAATCGATTAGCGTGTGGAGCAATTCCGGGTAGCTAAACAAAAGCGATAGGTGAGAGAGAGAGACTGAGGGGGAACAATAACAATGGTGATGGGCAAATTAGCCAAACGGACATGTTCGAAAGAGAATGAGACAGAGAGAGAGAGAGGAAGACAGAGAGCGAGCAGCAGAAGGAAGAAGAACGTGAGCTCGTGTCGTTTGGAGCGTCCGTCGTGGTTGCTTTGTTGTGGGGCTTTTTAAGCGCAGTTTGCATGCGCAAGTTTTGCGCGCGCCGCAAAACAACAACAACAACCACAGGCGACACAACACACGCACGCGCAGCTACAACCACAACCACAACTACAACCACCCCTAATGAGACCATGATTTTCCTTTTACTAGCTCCAAACTTCCGCCACTTGTTGCTGCCTTTCGAGAGGAGGCATCAACCGGCGCAATTGTCGGAAGGGACGAAAGTGAGTCGTCCCGCTCGCCATTACTGTTTGCCTTTTGGTCTCAAATTCGGTTTCCAGTTCATTCTCTCTTGTGCTCTCTCGTCCAACTGTCTGTCTAGCTCAGTAAGTTTTACTTTTGGCCCTAGTTTTAGTTTCAGTCTGAGCTCGAGCGTTCAGCTAAAGCTCGAGCTCGCCACTAAAATCGACACAGATGATTTTGTTGGATGGTAAAAGGCGAACATGAGCTTAGGGGAAGTGATGCTCTCGCCGAACCTTTGACAATTAAACGGAGCTCTCCTAATGCTTTCCCTCCTCTCGAGTCTGTTTTCAGCCAAATCGCTCGCTTTATAGACGTCTGGCTGATTGTCAATCGTGGTTGAACTTTAACTAACCGAGAGGAGCATCAGCAGCTGGCGATCAGAGACTGTGAATGGCAAGCAAGAGAGGAAGAGAGAGAGAGAGACTCATTGAATTTGGCGGAAGGAAGGCTATTGACAGCGCGCTACAATAAGCTTATGACGACAATGCTCATCAATGGCAGACCATCTAAATGGGGTGAGAAATGAGGAGAGAAAACAAACTTAGAGGATTATTGTCGATTTAGGAAGCAGGTGTTTTGGAGTGTGCAGAGAAATTGAGATAAAAAGAATGCAACTTTTGCATCTCTTTTCTTCTCTCGATTGAATTGTCAAATTGTTGGCGCTTACCATTTTGGAGCCAAACGGAAACTCCTTTGAAATGCAATTCCCACATCCGCCCCCCTTTTTTCTCCTCCGACCTTTGTTGTGGCCCACTAAAAGATGCTAAAAAGATGCAGAAATGTTTCCATCCTGCGCCAATTGGGCGTGCAAATTACAGGTAAAGAACGTGGGGCAAAAATTGCCAGACCAAAAGAAGCGTGAGAGAACATGGTCATTTTGGGCGACCGACAATGTGCAATAATTGCACTCTGCTGCGAATAAGAATAAGAAAATAAGAATAAGAATGAGAATAAGAAGGTCCAAAGATAGAGAGAGGGAAAAATTGCCCACTAGTGCGCGGCTCACAAGTGCTGGCACGCGAAAGATGCTCAAGCGACGCTTTGGAGCCACAAGAGGCAGATTAACCTTGAAATAGGAGTCCAGTGTTGTGTCCATTTTTCTCATCGGCAGGCAATGAGCGAGCTCAGCGAGCAAGAGTGGACTCTCGCGCAATTCTGGGTCGACAATTTGGTGCCGACAAGTTGGAATGGCAAAGGAAGAGTGGCCCATGTAGCAAGTGGATGGAAGTGTGTCTAGAGTGTGGAGTTTGCTCTTGCAGTTGCAGTTGCAGTTGCAGTTGTGTGGTGTTATTTTGGCGAATCGTGAACAAAGTTTTCGGAGTTGCCGCAACCAACAAACATGCAACCATTGCCGCCTGCCAATTGGGCGGCGAGCAAGATTTGCATCCCAAAGATTGCGGCTTCCATGCGGCCTCTTCCTCTCTTAGCTAAGGTGGGCCGACTTGTGGAACGAGCGAGGAAAGAGGAGAAGATTTCGGTTGACAGCAAGCTAGCAAGCTAGCAGGCGAACTCTTCTCCAATTTCTTCTCCCCTCAGACAGAGTGTGGCTGGCTGGCTGTTCTTTTTGTAACAAATCTCAAACATGTAATTTGATATATTTGCCAAAAGTCAAGAGCTCGGCGCCAACAGCGCAAAAGGGACTCCTTTTGGGCATCGTTCATCTTTTTGGCTCATTGTTTGCGCATAATCTTTTGTCTTTAGCTTGAGCTTTCCTCTGGAAGTGAGGCAGGATTTTTGTTTCAACTTGTCCCTCCGACTCACTCAGACATCGGCAACTGTTGCCTAGACGCTGAAGCTGGACGCTGGATGGCCAAAAAGAGTCCAGCCTTCCCGTTAGACTGGCGAGCGGGCAAGAAATGCAAATGGAGAGATTATTTTTCGGCGCGCCAAAGGCAAACGGGCAAAACTGGCAGTGGCTGGAGAGCGACTGCTGCAGAGAGGCTGCCCGACAGAGTGGGATAAACTGGGGAGCAGCTTGTTGCATCAATCAATGTCGGCCACAAACATGTGTTCTGTTTAGCTTTAGCGTCTGGCGATTGTGCTTCTTGCTCGCTCCATTGGAAACTCGCGCCTCTCAGTCAGTGACAAATAGAGTGAACGAAAAACGTGGGGAATCGATCGACCTTGAGTGATCAGTGGCCACTGCTTGCAAGGGAGAGCACCATTATTTGGCTGGCCGGCCAATCGATTTCTGGGGCTGCTTTTTCGAGCATCGGGCGGAGGGAGCAAAACCATAACCATAAACATATGGCCTTGGCGGGCGGGCTAAGTGAAGGATCGAGCAAGGCAGGCGAGAAATGTCGGCCACGAATGAGGTAAAACAAAAAGGGAGGAGGATAAAAATGGCCGCTTGATGGAGTGTGCTGCTGGTCGGCTGGAAGTTGTGCGCCCATTTGTTGCGGCAAAGCGGCATTGTGGCTTCTTTGGAGTGGAGAAAAACTGATTGCGCCGCTCCTGAGGGGCGATACAAAAAATTGCAAAGCCCACAAGTGAACGCCTGTGGTGGTGGACCTTCTTTTTGGCGCCAGGGACAGACCACCACAGAGAACAAGTTGGACGCGCCAGATTTTCCAACGCGCCGACTTGGAGGCGAAGAAATGGCCAACAAAATTGGTGTTCCTCCTCCTTTTGATCGGCCCTAGTCTCTAACTAAACAAGCGTGGCCACCTCCCCGCTTGAGGAACACCAACACTGATTGTGTTGGCCGTTCTTTCAACACTTGTTGATTGGAAATATGCTGGCGGCCACCACAAGCAAAAGAATGGCCGCCCCCCAACCACTCGACGCTTCTCTGACGCGCCGATGATTATGATTGTTGGCCGAGAAAAATTGGGCACGTTACAGGCTGAACAAACCTTCTCCTGGCCAGTCCAAGAGATTGAGGCTTGAAATGGCACTAGAAGAGGACTACAAGCCGAGTTAGACTGTGTGAGACAGACTGCAACAATGGACTGGGTCTGGTGCACATTTTGAGCAAAGCAAACTGTTGCATTGCGGCCATTTGATGCAAGCTGGCCCGCTAGCTAGACAACATTTAGACACACTCATCATGGTTATTGTTATTATTTTGGGCGTTGAGAAATGTTGTTGCAAAATAGTGGCCGGCCACTGATCGAGTTGTTGTGTGCTGTTTTGGTTATTCTCTTAGAGAGCATGGCGAGTAACTCGCCAATTTTGGCCACACATTGGCCACCACCATTTTTCCCCCACTTTTTGCCCACTTTTTTCATCAAAATTCCTAAAGTAGGCAAAGAATATCTCTCATTCTGGTGATCAATATTGACGCAACTATTTCAATGGCCCGAAAAGGAGGAAATGTTTCGAGTGCCGTCCAGATTGGCGCTCATCTGGGCTGATGGCGTCTGAGTGGGTCTACAGTGCGGAGCTTGTGAAGGAGGCCGAAAATGGCGAAACGCATTGAAAGATTTTCGCGAAAAGAGTGACCAATTCTTTTTCAATCTTGTGAGGGAGGCCAAGATTTAGCACAATTCGCGAGATTGAAACAAGACTGAAGAAAGAGGAAAGAGGCGCTGTTTTGTATGTTGCAGGTTGCGGCTAACAAGCTTGGGCCAAATTTGCGTGCTCATTATTCTTCCCTCGCCTCTTCAATCAATCTGCCCAGTTGAATGAAGCAACACCGACAACAACAACAACAACAACAACAGCAACAACAGCAACAACAGCAACAACAGCAACAACAGCAACAACAAGCTAAGCACTTAGGACGATCGGAACTCCCTGATTTGATTCGATTTGATTTGAACTGCTCACAGTCCAATATAAAGGAGCAGAGTCCAGCACTTGGAGAGGACTCTTGGGCGCTGGAGCAACGGCAGGGAGAGTCTCGGACGGGCCGAGGAGGAACAAATTGATTTTGCATGCAGAGAGGCAGCCAGTTGTTGTGGCAACCGTGTGTGTGTGTGCTGAAGACGAACCTACGTAGACTGCCTCTGCTGGACGAGGAGGAGCCACATCGAGGAAACACAAAGGAGACCGAGCCGCAAACAAGGACCACGATCTATGGCGCTGATGAGCACTATTTGTGGCCCAACTGTCTTTCTGTCTGCCAAAGGGCGACCATTGGTGCTCTTCCATGGAAAGCAAACCATCCATTTGTTCGCCCTGTTCTCTGGAACCAACGAGGTGCTGCTCGTTCGGCCGACAACAATGGATAGACCGAACGACTGTGGCCCTTCAATCTATCTAGACCGCGAGATGCCAGATTCCAAAAGCAAACAATATCCAAAGGACCCACACAACTGGGCCTGCTCTGGCGGGCCAATATTTTCGCACTCCAACTTTCGGGCCACTCTCTTGCACAGTCTAAGGGCTCTCTTGCACAGTCTAAGGCCTCTTGCTGAGAGTGAGTGTTTGGTCACTGCCAAAAGTGGATCTCCAATGAAATTCACGGCCAACCCTTGAGAGCGCCAACCACTCAAGATTGAGGCAGCTCTCCTCTTTTTTCTCAGTTTCTATTGCGATGAAGAGGAAATTGGTATCTCCGCCTCGTTGGAGCTCAGCAAAAGCTCTTTGTTTTGCCCTTGTTCTCTTCCCATTCGGCCTGTGCTTCAGCCTCTGCTGTCGTTGCTCCTCCATTGCTCCTTTCATCAAATGAGATGAGCTCGATGGAGGTGGCCATGCGTGCTGCGTGTGTTCGTCCAACACTTGCTGGAAAGCCTAATCCGAAGGGAGCTAATCATCTGATTATTTACCTGCCTGATTGCCACTTTCATGAAGAAAGCAGCCCAACTTCTTCTGGCCCAACCTCCGCCTCTCGTGACTGTCTGTCAAAAGCATGGAGGCAGCACGAGCCTCTAGCACATCACAGCACCACAATGCCACCAGCAGCAGACGCAACAAGCTCGATTGCTGCCCTTGACTCCAGAGGCTAGTCAACAAGTTTCCCTCTTCCTCTGGTCATCCTTTGCAGAGAGCTACAAAATTAACTTGCCCAATTGTCTAACAAGCACAATCAGGCGGGGAAAAAGAACGACCACGATCTCTCTTGGCTCCTACCTTTTTTGGCAATCCACCTGCTCTGTTCCCAGTCGCTTGCAATTCGGTGGCAGTTCCTTGTGGGGAGTCAACAATGGAGGACGAGCAGCCGAATGCACAAGGTCGCCTTGGACGCGCTTGCACTCGCCAACTGGAGGCTGTTTCTCGCAGACAGGCGGCGGCAACTATCTTGAGCTAGCGAGGCTAGAGGTTGGGATCCCTCGCTTGAATACTCCTCATCACTGAGCTTGAGCTCGTCTTGAGCTGGAGAAATAACACTTTGTAATCTATCTTCCAGTCCAGAGTGGCCTATTGTCACCTATTTCTTGGCGAGAACTTTCTCGAGAAAAGTTATCAAATCATGTCCAGGAATGTTCGGCCACCACTTCTTCCAAGTCAGAGCCCAATTGTTTTTCCCTGTTTCCGACACAACACGCACGACTTTTTTCCAGCCCACCAGAAGCGGAAATCTCACTTGTTCCAATCGGCGTCTCTTTCTCAATCGGCGGCTGTAAAGACATGCCCCCCATTTTACGAGCTCTCCTCAGGCAGCCGCCATAACCACGAGGCGGTTTGTTGGCCCTCAAAGCTGAAAGCTCAAATAGAGACAGCGGCAATCAATCGGCAGGCGACTATTGGCCTTTTCCACAGGGGAAAATTATTACTCTCGATTGGCGGGTCTCGATCCGAGGAGGCCACTTGCAGCTCTGTGGCAGCTTATTTGCACTTGGCTCACACCAGGCAAGCCAAGAGAGTGGCGCCAAGGGAGAGAGTCCCCAAGGAACCCACAGGGCCAAGGCACGACAGCTTTTACGAGTTTGCCAAATGCCAGAGTCTGCTCGTCGTAACACCAAAGCTCGCGCGCACTACACTAGAGGGGATCTCAGGATCTGAGGTAGACGAAAAAACGCTCTATGGCCTCTTTACAGTGAATCCTGCACTGGCTGGCTTGCTGGCTGGCTGGCTGCCTGGTGGCCAAGTGTGAAAGTCTAAGCTGAGGCGCCAGGAAACTTTCGCTCCACGACGGTCGAACACTGCCAGTGCTGTGCTGATGGTGATGGTGTCTCTCTGTTTGCCTGTGCATCGGCGCCCGTGTTTGGGCTGCCGGCCGAGCACGCGCTCCCAGCTAGGCGAAGGCGCCACCATCCGCTCAGGGCACACACACACACAATTGACGTCGATTAGTTGGCGCCCCTGCTTGCGCCCGTTGGCTAGCTAGCTAGCTGGCTGGCTGGAAGTTGGCTTGCGTGACTCGTCTGGCCGCGTCCGAGTCGCGCTTGCACGACCAAATCAGGACGGGGGAAAACGTTCGCCAGGGAGAATAAGACAAACGACATTAGTGCGTGCAGTTGGCGGCCAATTAGCATAATGCTTTCGCTCCCGCCCGCCCGCTTTCCCGGTAGGCCAACTGTAGGCAGCCCAGCCAGCTGCATTGGGCGGCCCATTGACAAGCCTTGCGCTCTGGCCGTTAAGGCGCTCTAGCGGCACCCGACCGGCACAAAGGCACAATCTCTAAAAGCTCACCCCCTCCTCTCCGGCTTCATAACGCCGACTTTCTGCGCCAACCTTATGGTGCTGCCACCTCTCACGCAGCAGCAGCAAGAGGAACAACAAGCTAATTAATCGATCTGTCTTGCTGTTCGAGGCAGGTGCACGGCGCCCGAGAGAGGGGGAGAAATTAATTTATTTTCACCGCGGTTTGAATATCTCCAACGGCGTACATGCTCTAGCCCTGCTGCGCTGATTGCTCTTTCATGACAAGATAACTGGTGTCAGGCTCACAATGAATAAGTGACGCAAACAATGCGCAGAAGGGGACGCCTTGGCGATAATGAGCAAGCATAATACTCTATAGTGCAGTGATAATAATAAGAATAATAATGGTGATATTTCTTAGCAATCTATGCTTCTGCTGCTGCTGCTACTGCTGCTAGTCGCATCCACCCCAAACACGACCACTTTCTTCTCTCGCTCGGCGCCCCTCCAGCTCCGCAAGGCTCCTTATGTTGTCCTCGTCTAGTTGTTGAAGAAAACAAAAGTTTACTGGCAGTGCCGAACGAAACAAACACTCAAATACTGCTGATTCAATCTCTTCGGGCAAGCTGCTCCTGTCTCTCATTCATTCTGAACACAGCCCTCTCTTCCCAGATCGTCTCATCTCGATGAAACAACTTCGGCACCGCAGAGCTTACTGGATCGAGTTTGAGTAAAATCTAAATTAACCGGCGACTCGTCAGGAGGATTAAGCATTATCCCTGTCGCGCGCCCTCTCATATTGATGATAGTCGTGTGAAAGACGAAATCAAAGCAAGAACAACATTGGTAATAACTGGTATGAACTATGCATGTGCTCGAGTGCAAACTTTGAGAAAGGGTGAGATTATCTTGGCATGAGAAGGCGACTCAATCAACGGAATGCGCTAACCTGAAGGCACACACGACAAGCGAGTGGAGTGGTGCTTTGTTGGTTTGTTTTTGTTGCTAAATAGCTGATTGCATATAATATGGATACCGATAGCATCAACAAGCTGGCATAGGACAATGTCTGGCAATTTATCTACTTACCTCGTTTGTCGCTCTAGTTTGGGGCCCTTGTTGGCGGATTAGGTTGTTGTATGCTTGCTGAAACAGACTTGAGTATGGATTCACAGGTGAGATTCGTGTATCTTCTGGCGAGGCATTGGTTGTTCAGGGTCAAGTGTTGCTTGGTGCGGGGATTTTTTTGATCATTTTACGTGACGAAGTTTGAAATTTGCTGCTAAATTCTCCTATGGGAATACTAATAAGTTGAGTGTAAATAACAGAAGTAAGCCTCTTGAGTGTATTGGGGGGTGGTATGAAATGGTAATGTATGCTAACGAGAGACGAGGGACCTTAGTGCACTTGTTGGAATATGGCGTCTGGTTTTATTTTGGTTTGCGGGAACATTGGCTGCCCGCAAGCAACTGTGCATGTGAGCGACCAAAATGGGCTGGCTCGTGCGGGAAACTTGGAGGGAGCAAAACACGCGCAATTCGGCCCACTGTCTGCAGCTGGCACAACAAGCAGTTCGTGCGCCTCGTCTCGCAATGGGATTCTGCGCCTCTCTCGCTCGTGCTCTCTGTCAGCGCCCACCACACACTTGCCAGCCGGCCGCTCTCTGTCTATCGGCGCCCCCGGTTTATTCAATCACCTGTCCTCGTCTCCTTCACATCCAAATACAACGGTCTCTCTCTCTTTCTCTGCAACGTTCGACGAGTGTGGAGTTGCTTTCTGGCCGACTGCCTCTTGCAAATGGTCGTCGTCGTCGTGTGACTGTGAGGATGTGTTTTGGGCTATTGTGGACCTTGAAATTTCCGATAGCGTGAACTTGTAAATTGTCCACGCCGATGGTCAAGCGTGCTGGAAGTTCCACAGGTTGCAGGCTGGCGTTCGGCTTGGCCAAGAGTTGCTTGACAGTGGAGCAGAGAATGACTAAGATAGTGGAGGAGAGATAGTGGAAGAGCGAAGAAGCTTGCCGGTGTTGAGCAAAGTCGAGGCTTGTTCTTAGCGGCGAGTGTTTGTTTAGGCTTCGCGCTCGATTTGCTTTCAACTCGCTTTTTCTCTCTCTCTCTCTCTCCTGCTCCTAGTCTCTGGGCACACAAAGTTTGCTTGAAGAGGCGCTGTGACAAACCGCAAAGGCTCCTTGGCAAACTCACAATTAGACGCCCAAAGAACAACACTCTGAGTGCGGTCAATTTTCTCACAATCTCGCTGGGCAAACTCAGCCACCAACTGGCCGCGACCAAGGCTGGGGTCTGGCCAGATGGGACTAGACTAGATTAGACTTTAGTGAGCGGCCTTGGGGCGAGAGAGAAGCTTGGGGCTTGGAGGAGCCGATGGAGAGGATAAAATTCAGCCGGCGTTTGGTGGGCGACGAGTGGCTGTTTGGGGGACTGTGTGGAAAAGTTTGCCGCACACAAACACACACACACTGCTCTTGTGGCCGCAAACGAATGAACCTTGTACGAATGTTTCCGCATGCACCTGGCCGATGGAGAAAAAATGGGTCTGCCTTGGTTGTGTTTGGCATGAGTGTGTGTAAGTGTGTGACACAATCGTTTGCGGAAGTTTGCCGCGGCGTGCTCGCTGGAAACTTATCAGTTTCTTCAAGTGAGCAGTTCGGCTAGACTGTGGGCTGGCCAAATTGCGGCCTCGTCGTCGTCTGTGTGTAGAGGCGAAATTCTGGATGCTACCTCCAACGATTCTGCTGCAGAGGCGGCAAATCTGGCAAATCGCAACTGGCAACTGGCTCATCGAGCTCATCCAGCAAACTTATGCCACACTGAGTCGAATTGAGCTCCAGGCTTGTGAGTTTATTTTATTTTAGATTAGTTCACTTGAGTTTCTCCTCCGGCTCCACTTCGGTGGCCGCTCCTCAGGCTAACCTCTCGCTGCTCTCTGCTGCTCGCCTTCTCTCTCTCTCTCTCTCTCTCGACCGATAGCCAGCCGAGCTAGTCTCTCATTTGGGGGAGCTTATTTGCGGTTGCGCGTCCGCCCCTCCCACTTGGGCTGCGCGCGCCACAGGCCAGCTTAGGATTGCGCGCGCGCAACTCGCGCCCGCGAACTCGCCTCCAGACTGAGCTCGAGCTCGCCAAGACGCGCCGCCATCCACACTCATCCACAGGCTGCCATCGCGGCTCGCCAAGTATCCAGCCGCCAAGTATCCAGCCGGCAGACGACACACAAGAAGACACACAGTTCCACGCCGAGCCCTTTCGCGCCGACTCGCCACCCCTGACACCATCATTTGTCTTCCCCTGGCGCTTCTCTCTGTCCACTTGGCTTCTCGTTAGACTTGCCGCCAAATACTCAGAGAGCTGGGGAACCAGACGAGCAGTGTCAAAAAGCAGTAACTTATTGGCTCGAGAGAGTCGCCGCCCGTTCGGCAGCCGGGCGCAAATTAGCCCCGATGGTGTGGAGCCACAAACTCGCCCATAGGACATGTACTCCTCCCATAGGACACCGACCTGCGGTTTGTCTGAGCCGGCCGAGTTTCGAAATCCGCCACTTCTCCGCCCAGACGTTTCCCCCAGATGTCCCTGCGTCTAATTGGAGTGCCATTGCAAAAAGGGGGCGGAGTCAGGCGTGAGTTGATGGTCGTGGCCGCAATTCGGCATCTCTGGGCCGGCCAGTTATCGCTTGTGGCTGGCCAAATGAGCGAGCGAGCACATCTGGTGCATAATGCTCCACTGTGCATACGGACGCACACAGATCCGCGCCCATAGGAATACTGGGGAATACTACCAATTCTGCGAGCACAGTATCCCTTCGGCCACTTCCAACCATTGCAGCACTGCTCTCGCGTACAGTGTACATTGTAGGGTCCAATGAGAAACGCCGACTAGTCCGCGACACTGCAAAAGTCTGGCGCCGAAATGGAGAGATGGCAACTAGTTAGCCGCCCGAAGCAAAGTGATTTATTGGCCAAACATGGTTGCCATTCTCGCTGCCCTATGCTCGAGTGGTGCCACTGGTGTATCGCTCTGGCTTGCTCGCTTGCTTGGCGGCGGAAAGATTAGTGAACATTAAAGGGAACTTGTCGTTGGTGGCGCGGCACAGGTTCAACTTTTCTCCAGAAGAGCTAAGGAGAAGAGAGAAAAGTGTGTCGGCCCACGTCCAGGTGTCCTATGGAGGTGACCACTTATGTTGTCCAAACAGGCCGGCACACGCCAGCCGCCGAGCTAGCCAGACATTTCGTCAGATCTTTCCTTGTCGTCCCGCATGGGACCATATTTTCTCTCTGCTCTCTCTTTCTCATTTGTCAAGGTGAACAGAAGGACAACTTTCTGAGCTGCCAGTGATGATTATCATTATCAGCGCCACCATTGGCGCGCTCCGTCGAGGCGTGCCCGATGGATGAGGCTTGGCCAGGCTGACATTTGGACGGTCATTTGGGCCGATCGAGGGCCGCAAAAGCCGCCTGGTCGTGCAAAGGCGGCTCACACTTTTCAGCTGCCTGCCTTCGTCACCCCCAGTTTGCTTTTCTGCCTCTCTCTGTCTATATCTTTCTCTTTATCTCTCTGTGTCACTTTACCGCCCCACAGACACTCTTGCACACACCTGAGGACACAAGTGTCAGAGGAGCAGATTTGTGCATGACAATCATCATCGACTGTCAAACACTTTCCATTGAAACGCCTCCTCGTTCAGCCATGGAGAATTAATCTCTTCCAGGCTGCTTGGCCAGATTGAGAGATTATCCCAAGCGGAATCTATTCACGAGGCTCATTGTGTGTCGAGGCCGCTGGCGCAGCAAACATTGGAGCTCGTTCGGGAGTGGAAAAGAAGAGTGGCAAATGAACGGGAGCAGAATGTATCTGAGACGAACAGAAAGTTTCACACTTGTTTGTATATCTATCAAAGGTTCGACGCCAAGTACTGAGTTTGTATATTCCACTGGTTACTTGTGAATACTGATACGCCTCTTATATGCGCGCGCTGTGTGTGCTGTGTGTCAGTATCACTATTGCATAACACTTCTCTACAGTTCACAACAAATGTGCTGATATGCGACATATCGCGATGCTGATGAGATGTCGAATAGTGACATATCTTTGCTGGACTGCTCACTTTTTTGGATAATCTATATTCATCTTTTGCTTTTTTCCATTGCGATTCGTTTGTTCAGCTGAATGGGTCATAATCGGCGCTTAGACGCTCGGATACACACAAACTTCGATAAATATTTAGACTTGAGTGGCCACATTCAGACATGCTCACTATTGACCATTGGCGTTGGAGTTCAATTGAAAGGTACCAGGCGAATTACGAGAAGTTGATCCCCTGGGCCAATGGGAGCTGGTCGCCATAGTTGATGGTGCAGGTGGAGCGTCGCATGTACTGCTTCCAGGAGTCGCTGCCCGATTCGCGTCCCCAACCAGTGTGCTTGTTGCCCCCAAAGGCGCCGCCAATCTCTGCCCCATTTGTGGGTATGTTCACGTTCACAATGCCACAATCGGACCCCTTCGGGCCTAGCCATTGGAAGATGTTTGCCAAATTTTTGGTGAACAAGCTGCTGCTCAATCCTTGCTCAACGCCATTATTCCAGCGAACTGCCTCGTCCAGTTTTGAAAACTTAAACACATATACAATGGGGACAAAAGTCTCGCGTTTAACCAACGCTGAATTGGGATCCAAACCGGTCACAATGGTTGGCTGCACATAGTTGGGCCCCAAAGAGTTGAGGCACTCGCCGCCAAACACAATGCGGCCCCCAGTCTTCTGGGCCTCCTGCAGGGTGGCTCGATAAGTGTCCACTGCTTGACGCGTGTGCAATGGGCCACAGATCACTCCCTCGGCCAGGGGGTCGCCCACTCTCACCTGGGCATAGGCTTGACGGAGCTTGTCGAGCACCTCATCGAACAGGGACTCATGAATGAACAGCCTCCTCGTGGTGGTGCACCGTTGGCCGGCCGTTCCAACGCAGGCAAACAGTACTGAGGGCACCACTAGTTTGAGGTCCGCGTCCTCGCAAACGATGATTGCGTTGTTTCCGCCTAACTCCAAAATGGACCGCCCAAACCTCTGCTGCACATTCAGGCCCACCTCTAGGCCGGCCTTGGTGCTTCCTGTGAACGAGACCAAGGCCAGTCGGGGGTCAGCGGCGATTGCCTGGCCCAGGGGGGTTCCCCCAGTGACAAGGGTGCTCACGGAAGGGGGCACATTGTTTTCTCTCAGAACTGAGGCCACCAGTTTTGTTGTGGCAATACTGACCAAGGGCGTCGTTGGGGCGCCTTTCCACAAAAGGGTGTTGCCGCAAACCAGAGCAATGGCCGCATTCCAGCCGTAGACGGCGAGTGGAAAATTGAAGGCCGTTATCACACCAATGGGGCCCACTGGATTCCACATCTCAAACAATTTGTGGCTTGCTCTCTCGCTTGGAATGTCGCTGCCAGCTATCATTCTGCTCAAACCACAGGCGTAGTCGCAAATGTCTATGAACTCTTGCACCTCCCCCTCGCCCTCGGCCAATATTTTACCCATCTCCAAGCTTATTAACGATCCCAACTCGCGCTTATACTTCCGCAACCTATCACCAATCTGTCGCACTATGTCGCCCCTTCTTGGCATTGGTATTTCTGCCCATCCTTGCCAAGCCGACTCGGCCGACTTTACACACTCCTCGTAGTTGTCCAAATCGCTGGCTAAGACAGAGGCAATTGGTCGGCCATCAATTGGACTGACTGAGTCGAACCTTGCCCCATCTTTCCTGCTGGAACACCATTTGCTTCCAGTGAAGCTGCCTTCATTTAGCTCCGCCAAATCGAGCACCTTGAGGAAGTTGTATTGACTCTCATTTATTAGATAGCCATTAGATCGTTGTTGTGTGGACATCGCAGCTAATTGGCTCAATAGTGGACGACTTCTCGCGGCGGGAGTGTTGATTCCCAAGGTGGAAATATACGAAAATCTTAGCCGGTTTAGCAAAGTGTTGGAGTACATTGTTCAACAGTGTTCCATATCGACAAGTAGTGAAAAGTTCACCAACATGTAGACTTGACTATAGTTGGACACTCTCAAGCTGTTGCAAGTGTTGCTGAAAACGATAGGTTTCTGGCTGATCGCAGCCTGAAATTTAACGCGCATCTCTGTGTCACTTCAAATTAACGTTTCCCTCGTTGTGCCTACACTGTCGTTCTATTGCCACCAAATAAACACATTAGATATCTCAACTAGATAACAAGTTCAAGCTGTATCTCACTATCATATTCTACTTTTGAGAAAGACAAACAAACCCTGTTGTCATGGCTATCTGGATGGTTTGAGATACTTTCTCTTTCAAGAGCTCCCCCAAATGGCGAAGGATCTACCAATTATTTACCCCAACAATGATGATGAGATTGATAACGAACTGGCTAAATATCTCTACGAAAGTCATTGTGCTATACTCATCATTGAGAATTTACCTGTGGCCAGTGAATTTGGTATAGATTTGAGCACTTTCGAAATCGGTGATAAATTCAAGGGTGTCAAACTGATACCTCCCGGCCTGCACTTTGTCTATGCAAGTTCTATAAACAGAGCAGGCGATCAACATGGCCCAAGGTGTAGCTTTTATTATGATTTCGGAGAACGGCAGATCCTCATAAAAAGGTGGTCGACCATAAATGAAGACTTTGACGAGTCGTTCGAACCGACGGAGGAGCTAAGGGATAGATACAGAAGTAACCTGCGTGATTTAGACAGATACCTTGGTGCTTATAGATTCTCTTCATACACTACCTTCTCTAGACTCACCGATAAGATTACTCCGGAGTTATTGGCTAGATTGATGCCAGATTGTAGAGTCTTTCGCTCTATACCTTATCTGACGAGAGAGGAATCTCCTTCTCATTGCAACAAGAGGAGATCGCAACGTCAACCGAGGAGGACCCTGAGGGTATCTGACGGAACCAAACCTGCTTCTGAGAATGAACTACTGCCCCAACTCAAACCCGCTTGCAATACTCGAATCAAATTCACATTGATACCCCACGACCACTCTTACTCCAAGTTGACTTCACAAACGGATATCACCAATTTCAACCTGGACTCTACAACGAAGCTCAAGCAAACATTCGGAGATGATTTAGAGTCTCTGTTGGGGGAACTTCAAATGTCATATATAACGTTGATTTTAGGTCACGTCTATGAGTCTTTCGAACAGTGGCGGCGAATCATAGCACTATTATGTCTTTCCGATACGGCCCTGGTTGAGCACAAGATTTTCTTCCTCGATTTTTTGTCCATTCTAGAATTACAGCTAGATCAAGTTCCTGTAGACTTGTTTGAAGATATCGAGGATGAATACAATTTCATCAGATACCATTTAGATATTATGTTCCAGAACATAGAGCATCTAGCTTCTAAACACCAGGTATATAGTGACCTCATAGATCAGGCGGCGAAATTGCGTACAATGACCGAAAGTAAATTTAAGTGGAAATTTGGCATTGAAGTCATGGATGAGCTGCCGACAATTGTTGAGTTATGAAGGAATTGGAAACATCTCGGTAACGATCTCAACCAATGAGAATAGGGTTGGAACTTCATTCACAGACTAGGCGGAGACTCGGTTCAAACTTTCGTCAGAAATTCCCTCCCAGCTCCTTGGAGACTTCGACTAGGGTTCTCTCTCCGAACTTTTTCGGACCTCAATTCTTTCATTCCAGAGGCTCTCCGAATTTTAAGCCCCACCCACGAATCTCAGATCTTCTATTATTGTCATTTGCTTCCTCTATAACAGGTGATAGACCGGTTTTTGCTCCGGTATACTCATGACGAATCTTCGAAATGGCTCGATCAACGTTTTCTCTAGACTGTTTAGTGAGATTCCTCTCCGTAATCAATTCATCGTTGATGTCCCCAACAGAGGCACCTGTAATAGCGGTCACTACAGCATACTCCAGATACAAGTCACTTTCGCACCAACGAGATTTGCTTAGCAACCTGTGATTCGGCAGAGGTTGATTTCGGGAACAGAAGAGGCTGCTAATCTATCCGGCAACGTACTCTTTTCCTCAGCCTATCTCGAGTGAATCTTGATGAATTTATGGTGTGTGTCGTGTCGTCTCTGGATTCGACTGATACGGTTTCAATGATAGAAATATAACAAACACGTGTGTTGATCCCTCGAGGCTGCTGCCCGACGCTCCAGCTTGATCATCCAAAAACAACAACGCAAACACGTGCGACGGCTAACCATTCGACTCTTTCTCTTGTCAACCGCTTCATCAAATGTTCGAACTGGTTGAGGCTTACTACCTCCACCTGATATACCTTTGTAAACACTCAGATACCCATTATCCGATTCCTGGATGAGATGCTGGGGACACGTGATATCACTCTCAAGGCGAATCGCCCGACAGATCTACTACTAGAGAAGCACGAGAAATATTTGAGGCAGTATGCAAACGACGATACTGGCACCGAGCAAATGATGGCTGAACATCTCAAGATGAGTGGCATGTATTGGGGTATCAACGCCTTATACTTGATGAAAGCTCTAGATGAGGATTCACCAGAGGTTTCCAAGACCTTAGAGATTATCAGGCAGTGCCAGAACGAGGACGGCGGTTTTGGTGCATCCCAGAGACACGATTCTCACATTCTGCACACGCTTAGTGCTGTACAAATATTGGTTATACTCAACAAGTTGAGGTCGGATTTCATTCATGTAGAAGGATGTGTTAATTATATAAAGTCATTACAGCAGCAAGATGGTTCCTTTTTTGGAGACAAATGGGGTGAAGTTGACACGAGATTTTCGTTCTGTGCCCTTGCTACACTCAAATTACTAGGCAGACTTCAAGATGTGGATACCAAGAAGGCAATTGACTATGTGATGGCCTGTAATAACCAAATCGATGGTGGCTTCGGTAGCAAACCCGGCAGTGAGTCTCATACAGCCTATGTTTATTGTTGTGTTGGATCTATTGCACTAGCTAATAGATTGGATCTTATTGATGCTGACCAACTGGGCTGGTGGCTTTCAGAGAGACAACTACCGTCCGGAGGCCTCAATGGAAGGCCAGAGAAGTTGCCAGATCTCTGCTACTCTTGGTGGTGTTTGTCATCCATGAAAATGATTGATAGGATGCATTTGATAGATCACAAGAGACTGCTAGATTTTATACTTGCTTGCCAAGATGTCGACCAAGGAGGATTCAGCGATAGACCAGGTAACTGGGTGGATCCATATCATACTATGTTTGGTATAGCCAGCATATCTCTAATATGGCAGCACTTTAACGGACTGTCTCAGTCGGGTGATCATCGTTACAAACAAACGGGTGACGACGAATTCCTGAAGAAACTAGAACAAGTTGGCAGTATAATCAAAAATGTCGACCCAATATTGTGCATGCCAGTAGAACAATTAAAGCATCCTGCACCATAAAAAATATGACAAAGTCCTCCACTGTGAGCTATATATCGGCCTCCTTCAGTTTTATGAACCTGGATGCTACAAATGCAACTAGGACGCTAAGCAAGGTGAGACCGATGAAAGCTAGATAGAAACTCTCTTCATCAAAAACATCTGAGAATGCGGGAAGATCTGAGTAACGATCACTCAGATATGAGGATAGTCTAAACGTCTTCTCCTTCATTTTTGTGTCGCTCGCCAAATTGTTGGATCAGTTCCAGGAAATGTCCTGACTCGAGGTTTTTACCGTTAATAACCAGTTTGTGCTCATCTATGAACTGTACGGTCACTAGAGGATCAGAGCCGTCCGAAACTATTTGCGCCTTGGTTACTATCAGAGGATTTGTCTTCAATTGCTTGTAATCCGTAACTCCTGCCCAAAACTCGCGTACATTCAAGGCGTTGGGGTGGAAGGGATCAAATTTGACTTCAAGCTTCTTGATATTCTTGAGCGAGTATCCCGCCAAAGTTTTGACGAACTTGTACCTAGTTCGCATTATTTTGAAGATGAATGAATCTATGAATTAGGGTTTAGCCCTCTATGATTAATGTAGGCGAATTTGTATCAAGGATGACCTATGAGTCTGATTATATAGCCGTCCAAAATTTTCCAGCGCCACGCGCGCAATGCCGGACTGCGGGTTTCAACTGTGGGTCAGATTCTGCACTTGATTTAGACTCGTGCACGAGGAAGAAACCAAGTTGAGGATAAAACGTGGTGCCCCATTTGTGTTTTTCGAGTATCTTTGACTTACACTTGGGCAAGTGTAAGTCAATTGGGCATCAATTAAACAAGAGAATGATCAAGGAGGATCGTGTTGCAAAACTGCTCTATCTCTTCCAAGAGGATGTCGATAAAATGAGTCAAATTAGACATGTTTGGAAAATTAAGGGGAACTTTAATCTTCGAATAATTCCGACACAGGCTTCGTTTTAACTCTTTCCAAGAACTCTTTCTTTTCCTTCGACCGTTTCTTGAGGACTTCCTCCTGGATTTTCTTCCCTATCTTCTTCAGCTCTCTTAGTTTTTTCATTTTTTCGGCTTTCTCTATGGCATCTTTCTTTGTTTTGAGATTTTCCCTTATTTTAGCCATTTGATCGTCATCTTTAACCATAACACCTTTGTAGGATTTCGGTATATCCGTCGGTATGCCTAGATCATTAAGCCTAGAGATGGCCTTGCCGGCAGCCTCCTTAGCTTGCTCAACTATCAGGTATTCTCTGGTAAACTCGTCGTTGATATCCTTAACAGATATGCCTTTCACGGTAGCGACCAATGCATACTCTTGTTCAGGATTTGTTTTACTTCGTTGTTTTGCGAGTTGTTCTGTGACGGATTTGATTTCATCGGGCAAGTTGATTGCAGGTGTGGAGGAGGCGATTAATCTCTTAGGCAGCTTGCCCTTTTCTTTCCCTTGTTTTGTTCTCTTAGCCATAGTCAGGTTAATATATCTTGTATGAGATGAAGAATTCAGCCAAATTATTCGAGCAGAAATCCAGCTGAAACACCGATCGCTGGTGTCGCCGCATGAAAACCACGTGCGATAGATTGTTGTTTACAATGATCTGGAGTTTTTTGTGCGAGCTGGTGCGAAAGCATCCACGCCAGGCTTCAAGTTTTCAAAGATCCGCCCAGATATTCAAAGATCCGCCCAGATAATCCAAGCTTTAGAGGCATTAGATCAGCTCTTTGATCCTCAAAGTTTCGTCATCTGTTTCACCACCACAAACTTAGGTTTGTTCCAGACATCGCACCCATCATCAGCTGGTTCATTTCATTGCTCGTAACATGAGGGCCGTTGTACAACGAGTGTTCAAGGTAAGTGAGATTGCCTCGTAAATTGTAACATATTGATGTGAAAGGTGAGAGCTGACATGAGTATATGTATACACCCTGGAATATCATTGAAACTTTAGGGCTCCGTCTCAGCAGAAGGGGAGGTAGTTGGATCTATAGGGGAGGGACTGGCTGTTCTTCTCGGTATATCACGCGACGACGATCCTAGTGACTCGGATTTTATCATTCGTAAACTGCTCACACTGAAAGTTTTTAACGATGGACCAGAGAAACATTGGCAAAGAAGTGTTAAGGAGGCAAATTTAGAATTACTTATTATAAGTCAATACACACTATGTCACACCTTCAAAGGGACTAAGCCGGACTTTCACTTATCGATGAAACGAGAGTTCTCTGAGCCGATGTTCAATGAATTCGTAGAGAAATTAAAGAAAGAATATGCCACTGACAAGGTACAGACAGGAAAATTTGGTAGCCTCATGGAGATTGACCTCAAACTAAATGGACCAGTCACGCTTGTGATCGATTCGCCTGCTAAGCCCAACAAGAAGGCTACAGATAGTGATACAAAATAAATTCATCCTTGGATGGTTCTCGGAAATTTGTCAGGCCTCAGCAAGCATAGTCATTCCTTCTAAAGTGATTCACTAGACAGGATTCTAAAACAACGTCTTCATGACAAGAGGAAGTCATCAAAGAGGCGATGGGAAGCTACGGGCTAAAGATAAGTGACTAATATGTTGCGGAGTTTATTTCTTTTCGAATGAGCATGTTTCCGATCGCGGACTCAGTTGGCTTGTAAATATCACAATCTACTTCTCAGACCTTTCGAGAATCTATTGCCTCTCGGACGAAAACGATTGTATGTCAGGGGAAGGAGGTTTGTCATCTTCAAATCATCGATTGAGGTCTTTATATCGAGTTTTCTCTCGACATAGGGTTGATTCACGGGTGGTTTCGCATCTGGTGGTACCTCCTTGGTGCCACAAATCCGACCTGCTCTCCTTACGGCCGATTCTTATCGCTATCGGGCGGGCATTTTACAGTCCACTCGCTAATTGAGAGTGTCTACGCCACATTTTGATCTCGCACCTCAGCTGCGCTCACCAACTGACCATGATTCAGCGGTGGGTCGGGTCCCTGTCGTCGTCTCAACCTCAGTATTCCGAAACTACGAAAATTCTAGGAAATTGTTGAGATGCGCGGCCGTAGTGTAAATGAAGATCGGAGAAAGACAAACGTAAAAATATGAGAATGGAATCCACCGGAGTGGCGTTCTTCATCATTCTATCCGCTCAAACGGCTTAGCGAGGCGATTCACTTGAGAGAGATCATCTTTTGGTTACCCTTCAACTGTTGAGTTTGAGTTCGTGAGCAAGATAAAAAATGAAAGAAAGTGATCAACCATGTTAGATGTTTACTTTAGTTCATGGGCAACAAAAAATGCATTAGCTCGGCCAAGATAGTTTCCCCAGCGCTTTCTCGCTGCCTCATCACAAAGTATCTTAGAATGCGTGTTAGATCGCGACTAGCGAACTGCAGTGGTTCTCCGAATGAGATGCAGAATGAGATGGCCATATAAACCATCTGGAAATCACGATAAGGTAAAGATCTACCGCAAACAGCCCGCACTGATAGCCAACGTATACCGGAACAGGGTTGCAGCGCAGGACGTCTCTCAGAGGAAGATTGCGGCGTAATGAGCCGAGCTCTCCATCTGCTCCATTCAGATTGTTCACAAAATTGGATTCTGCGTTTCGAGATGGCTAGATCCTTTCAGCGACAAGTTAAAGGGAGTCTCGAATGCGGCCACTCCTTTTTGACGGCTAAGCAAAGTCTAGTTCTCCTCTCCTACATGGGTAATTGCCACCTTCAATCTCATGCGTTCACTATGCTCTCCCACTTCCAACAACTTCACAATCCCTTATTCCTCATAGCTTGGACTCACCGTCAGCCAACCCTCCACCATTGCACGATGGTCGCTGGTTTGGCTTGAAAAGGGACAGGCAGGAGAAGAGGCAGAGAATTCATGCTCGATTATATTCTGCTCTCTTGTGCAATCGTTCTCAGCTTCCTCTGAAGATTTGGTTCAGATTTAGCATCCCCCATTCAACGACAGGCCCAATTTCTGCTCGACATAGAGTGTACATCCGAACATTGGAACCACATACTGATTCGGACGCGTGAATACATCCCGAACAAACTTCCACAAACATCATATTTCGTGCCTGTTTGTTCGTCGCCCTGTCTGTTTGTGTGCCCTTGTCCCAGGCCAATCAAGCCCATTTTGCCCGCCAAGCTCTGGCAGAGGGAAATGGGCTTACTCCAAGCATCCAGGTGGAACGCTCCTGAAAGAGTCTGATCATTTCCACCCTAGCAACAGCCACTATAACAGCGAGACTAGAGACACTCGCTCACTCGCTTGTTTGTTGGAAACTCTTCCTGCCGATATTCGATATTGGAGAATGTAGATGCACTGTTCAGTGTGAAAATGTAGACAAATAGGTGGAGACTATTTCATTAATCATATTGTTTAATGCTTGTGGCCTCAAGCGCCACAAAAGATGCCTAATGTTGAAAAAAGATAAAGAAACGGAACTTCACAAAAATGAGTGCCTGAAGCAGTTAATTGCGCTTCTACCACCACAAGGAGGGCAATCATTATCAGAGAGGAAAGAGTAACAACAGCAACTAACATGGGAACAAGATACCTCGCAATGGTCCGAATGGGTTAGGCAGTGGCGCTTTTCGCCTGCATTTCAGACCAGCCTTTAACATTCTCAGCAAGATCCAAACTACTAGCTTTCATGAAAAAAGCAACTCTTCCTGGTGGATGAATGCAAATAGTAACAAATTATGTTTTTCAAAAGAATGTTATAAGTTATAAGAAAGGGAATTAAATTAGTGAGAACATAGTTTAGAGACCCAAACGGTCTTTTATTTCCAAGATGGAAAAGTGGAGAAAGTTTTCATCAGTTACCATTCTAGTCTACCTGGCCCTATTGTGGCCATCACACTACACCGAGGCCAAGCACCAAGAACGACAAGATGCACAACCAGCACAATTGGCCACCCGTACAGCCAGAGACACAGTCTCCAAGCTGGACGGCGCAAGAGAAAGAAATGAGGGATTTCAGCAGCAGCAGCCGCAACAAGCATCAAACAGACAGTATAATCAACAGTTGGCCGAAGACGAATACTTTGTCGGAGTGGGAATTGCCGATATAACTGGACCATCGGCAGACGTTAATCTTGTAAGTTTGCTAAGACTTGTGGCTGGCGCAGCTGCTGAACTGTTTTCTCCATCTTCGAGCTCGACTGGCGGTGGCCAAGGCTCAGCGCTGGGCTCATTTCTATCAAACCGCCGTAGTTCCCTCATGGGCGCCTCTCATCGAGGACAGGACGACACTCGCGAGCAGCAAGCCAACAGCTATGGACAGCGGCTGTCCGCCGACTCCAAAGTAGGATTACGAGGAAATCAGCCGCTGAGAGGTGACGCTCGCTTGCCCATCCCGCCTGCCAGGCCGGATCTCAGAGACTCGATGGGGCGCCAGATAGGAGGAGTGGGCCAAACTGCACGCCTACTATGCGACATCAGTAGAAAGCGAGCGCCCAATCCAGAACCAGTCCGGAAGGGCGAGCTCCATGGTGCATGCATGCAAGGAGCAACCAAGATGACTCCTGGCCGCGTTATCCATCGGCAACCTGTGCCACCAGACAAATGGGCAGAGAGGAGCCCAGCATTGGTTGCCAATGGCACGATGGAGGGAGGAAAAAGAGTCACCACCAACAGGGGAAGGCCTCAAGGCCAGGGACAGCCCACAAGGCTAGGGGGCGGCCTCAGACGCAAGGAGCAGGCGACCGAGGGACACAATGGCAGCCAGCTAAGTGGGCCACTTGTTGACTTCAGTGATAATGCTGCCGCCAGCCCATCGAAAAGGCAAACCACTGTTTCTGTGAATGAGCTCGAATTGCTGAGTTTCCAGTATCCCAGTTGGCAGGATTTGGAGAATTTCAAACTACAGTTCAAAGTTAACTTAAGATCTCTTTTGTCTTATCTCCAAGGAGAGCAACCAACTAACTCGTTACAAAATATTCTATTTAGATGGGCTATGCCAAGCCAGATCAGGATGCAGGTGGAATACACTTACGCCAATTTTGTCGTTCGCTTATGATTGAAGATCAAAACGGGAATCGTGTGCTTTACTTGAATTTGGACAATGGAATGATCTCACAGCTACTTAGGACAAGGGTTCTTGCAAGGCTTAAAAAGCAGTTCGGGCCTGTTCTCTTCAATCAGACGAACGTCATGTTGACAGGTGAGTATTTTGGTTTCCCTTTTTGGGTCCATCGAGCGGGAAAATTGTTACCCAGTGTGTTGAAATCTCGCATATCGATAGTCTATTATGAATTGGCACACAGGAAGGTGATAGCACACGACTAACATGAGCATGTCTATCGCAAATGCGCTCGTCACTCACTATAGCCACTCATACGCACTCATCGCCCGGTGGATTCTTTCAGTATATGCTCTACAATATCCCCTCGGCCGGCTTCATAAGCCAGACACTAGAGGCTCTGGTGGATGGTGTGGTGCGTAGCGTTGAACGGGCGCTTGTCTCGGTGCAGCCGGCTCGCTTGTACTTGGCCAAGGGGCAGCTGCTTGACGCCAGCGTCAACAGGTCACCCACGTCCTATGAGAACAATCCCAAAGAGGAGCGGGCCAAATACCAGCACAACACTGACAAGGACATGGTCTTGCTACGCGCGGTTGACCGTCAAGGGAAACCTGTGGCCATGGTGAACTGGTTTGCCGTGCATGGCACGAGCATGAACAGTTCCAACCATCTGATAAGTAGCGACAACAAAGGATACGCTGCGCTTCTGTTCGAGAATGACTACAATCCACCGGAAACTCTTCCTGGACGAGGCAAATTCGTGGCCATCTTCGCACAGGCCAACGAGGGCGACGTGTCGCCCAACACGGCCGGACCTCGTTGCATCGACACTGGTCTTCCCTGTGACCCAATCACGAGCGCTTGTGGAAATCCGCCCCGCAATGAGAAGTGTATCGCCTTTGGGCCCGGCCGTGACATGTTCGAGAGCACCCAGATCATAGCCTACAAGCAGTATCAGAAGGCGAAACAGTTGTTCGAGGACACGGCGGGCCAGCAACAGATACGTGGTCCAGTGCGCGCTGTTCACCAACACATCGATATAACCGAGCAGTTCGTGCCCAAATACCAGTCGGCGGAGCTGGTGCGCGCCAGACGGGCCGCCAAGTTGGATCGTCGACTTCAGGGCGACCAGCTTGCCAAACGGCCACAACCACCCAGACATCTGAGAGCCAGCGGAACCATTGAGGAGAGTGGCCTCTACAAAACCTGCAGACCCTCGCTTGGCTACAGCTTTGCTGCGGGGACCACCGATGGACCCGGAGCATTCGACTTCCAGCAGGGAGACACTGTATCGACCACCTTCTGGAACATGGTGCGCGACTTCATCAAAAAGCCAAGCCCCGAGCTCATCAGCTGCCAACATCCTAAGCCGATATTACTTGCCACTGGCCAGATGGACTTTCCCTACATGTGGCACCCACACATAATTCCAACGCAAATATTCATGGTCGGACAGCTCATTGTTGTTGGTCTGCCTGGCGAGTTTACCACGATGGCAGGTCGGCGCGTTCGCGAGACTGTAGACCGAGTGGCAAACTCGCAGCTCGTAGGCAAGCCCGCCGCAAACGTGAAGTCACAAACGAACACAGCTGATGCTGCCACAGCTACCGGATCAGCAACTTCCGTTCAAAATTCGGCCCAAAGCAGTGGAGCTGCGTCGAAACCAGAGGGGGAGAAATTCCAGGTTGTCTTGTCTGGCTTATCAAACATCTACTCCTCCTATGTGACCACTATCGAGGAGTACGAGATTCAGCGCTATGAGGGGGCATCTACCCTGTACGGGCCACACACTCTGCAGGCTTATGTGAATCAATTTGCGATGCTAGCCTGCAAACTCATGAGCAATCAACCCTTGGATGATCCGCTACTGCCGCCCGATCTTACCAAGAGCTTGTTCACATTAAAAGCAGGCGTCATATACGATGGGGCGCCGCATGGTAAGACCTTCGGCTGGGTTCTGGAAGATGTGGACGTAGAGCGGCCCTATGAGGCTGGTGAGCAAGTTTCGGTAGCTTTCGTGGCCGGGAATCCACGAAATGACCTATTCCACGAGAAGTCGTTCCTTTATATTGATAGATTCAATGAGACAACAGGTATCTGGTCGGTAGTGGCCACGGACGCCAATTGGGAGACCAAGTTCATATGGCAAAGAACCAACATCTTATTCGGCGAAAGTAGGGCCATTATTGAGTGGCAAATACCAATTGGCAATGATTGTCGCACAGGAGTCTATCGTATTAGGCACCATGGGGCACACAAGAGTCTACTCCAGCAAACTGTGTCTCTTTATGCGGGTAAATCGTCGGCATTCAAGGTGATATGCCAGCAAAGAGGAACGCTCGGCTCCAATTCAGATGGATCTCTCGAATTTCAACTTGAGAGAGTGCGTCAGTTGGCGGAGCTCGAATCTTTGCAGCACCAGGAAGTGTACACCACTGGATTGGTTCCAGCCGACGGGGGACACATCGAAGGGGGTGGATCGTACCAACTTCAGGCGCAACCGAAGAGCGCTAGCCGATCCACCGTTAGCTCGATTCTAGGGGCTCCCTTCCGCTTTATAAGCTCATTATTTCGTCGTTCATGAATGATTGCAAACAGCGGAAGGAGTAGGCAATTGATTGTTCTTGTTATTAATTTACTAAATACGATTTGGCTTGATCGCCGGCACAGTCTCAAATAAATTCAAACATTCTATTTGATAAGCCTAAGAGAGCTGAGATATCTTAGTTCAGATGCGCTAAGAGACGTATATCTTTTGTTTTTATCGATCAAACTTCGCATAAGCTCTACAACTAGGCCTTCTGGTGGTTTTGACAAGTCTACTAAATAGAGTGTTCTCATGACTAATGTTGGTGTGATTCACAGAGGGGTAGAATCTGAACTTAGAAGAGTGGATTTTTGACTTTTCTGTGGAGTTCAAGACCGCTATGGGTGTCAAGTTAATCGTGAGTTGAGGTGTGGCGCCGCGTCCGAGCGCGTGTAGCGGGCGCGGTCGAAAATCCTATATAAACCATGTGCGCCGCAAAAAAATGCCCAGAGTAGCGATATAGTCTCACACTGTTCAGATTATTCCCCAATAAATACTACTGTCTACCCAACCTTAACTATATTCAGCAAGATCCCTAGAGTGAACCACCTTTAATATACTGTAACGTATTGAGTACAACAATCCAGTCGTTACAGATTGGCGCCCCCTTGCGAACTCTAAATTTTGCTTGATTTATGTTTAAGGTTCTTGTTGTGCAGAGTGATCTGTCACTGCCCCTTGCACCGTAAACAGAGGTCTTCAACCTCTAGGGTCATCAGACCCCACTATCGAGGGAATGGAACCATCCCTGATTTATATCGCCCGGGCTCACTTGATGCCCAGGCTTGCTTAATGCCCAGGCTCACTTGATGCCCAGGCTCGCCTAATTCCCAGGCTCAAAGAAGTCTCCGACACTTAAAGATTCTGTCCTAGGAGATATAATACCAAGGAGATTTATCGCCACGATAAATCTCA
>Ga0058701_10000282_pt1 | contig 41013 bp, 27 predicted proteins | sample AgamicOrMae_FD_97039 | JGI IMG/M metagenome (GOLD analysis project Ga0058701, IMG submission 97039) | Agave microbial communities from Guanajuato, Mexico - Or.Ma.e | ecosystem: Host-associated > Plants > Phyllosphere > Phylloplane/Leaf | place: Guanajuato, Mexico | collected 2012-06-04
GACTGAGCTGCGCAGTTCAGTTCGTACGATTCAGAGCAAAAAACGAAGTGCGCCAGTTCAGTTTTCCCCTTTCGGCCGCGAGTCGTCTGGCAGCTTTTGTGCGAAGCCTTGGACGACGTTTCGCACATCACCCATTGTGCGATCCAAGTCGCACACATGTTCCACTTGCAATTGTGCTATCATGGTTTCACGCAATACCATGCCTTACACTTTGTTGTCCAACTGTACTCGCGCTTGAAGGAGCAGTAGACGCTCCTTCGTCTACTGCTTCAAGCTGGCCAATCGTCCGTCGTTGCAAGAACTGCGCGTCCAAAAATTTGCCAAAAGTCACCATCACAAATGGAGCACTCGAAAGTAGAACTCAGGAGTAGCTCAATATCACGACAGACACGCTTGAGTGACATCGAACGCTGAGATTGCCTATCATCAGCAGGACAGCTGCTTTATGTGGTGGCTCTGATGAGGGCGATTGTCGTTGGACGCTCCTTGCACGAATCACAGCCTATTTCAGTGCCTCGCTTAGCGACTAGATAGCTGGTTGTTGTGGGCGGATGAGCCTGGAATCCGTATCAGACGCCAGCTTGGAGCATGTCTGTAGGTGCTTTGAAGTGTGGGACCTTTGCTTGGACCGGCAGGCCAGCAATCGGGGTTTTTCATCGGACGATATTTGCATGCATCGGAGCCCCTTACAGTGCCTCACTGAGCGGGCAGACATCTCATGGTGGTATCCATATGACCCTCTAGTCTGTATCAAATGCATGCCAGGAGCATGTTGAGCACCTTGTTATAAGGCTAGCACAGGTACAGAGTCTACATATTGTGCACGGGCCCGCTCTTACGCGCTAGCGCACTGTTGCTATCGTGCGCTATTCTGCTGTTGAATCCGCAGAATTTCTCTCCAAATTCTGAGACGATTTTGACACCTTAACAATCAAGCATCAATATCTCCGCTGCTAATTATACTGGAGAAAAAATAATTATATCATCATGTTGCAAAATATACTCGCTACATAGATATGCAGTCTCATTTTGCATAATTCGTTTTGCGCGGCCCCTAGTGGGGCTCAAAGTTTGAAAGTTGAGCTCCATTATGGAGAAAGTAGAGGTTGTATTGTGCTTTTGCGATTTGTTGTGAACTTTGTAGATGTTTAGATTGTTGCACGCAGAAGATTAGCCTGCTATCATGTTTCATTGTGAAACTGGAGAGATATTTGTTATTTTTCTAAATTGTACCAGAATGGACAATTGACATGTGGTGACAATGCAAATTGTGACAACTGAGCCACCAATATGCAAGCTAAAGAGCGCCCTTTTGCAAAGGCTACAATCTTGACCATTGTGGGCCCGAGAGTGCGGGGCCTCAGTAGCTAGTGGGGCCTGTGGTGGAGCAAGCAGAGCCATAAACAGGTTGTGTGTGCTGTCAGCAGCTTATGTATACATTGTTGTAGCTTGTGTAGAAAATTCATTTGCCTAGCACAATAATTTGTATCCCAAATTGATCTTACATTAAAGAGGGCTGTTTTGATTTCGGGACCCTTGTTGACAATTTGCTCAAATATCGTCAGCTCGCACCCCGGGCTAACCAGTCATGTGAGCTCAATGAAACTTTGCACACTTATGACAGTATAGTAGCACTACTGATTGTATGCCTATTTGTGCTTCTATGGTCAACAATGCATCCACAAGACAGCAAAATCTTCATACGCTTTGGGACCTCTGGTGCACGAATCTGAGCTGAATGGAAAAAAGTACAATCATCACACCATAGTCCACCAGTTGTACAACCACTATGCGCAAAAGTTTTTACCTCACACAACTAGAAGCATACTTTCAAAATTCATACACATAATTAGCTAAAGGGGCCCCTAGATGATGAACCAGTGATGCGAAAGGCAGCAACTTTTGGCCGATGCTGCACAATAGTGTACGTAGACTGTCTGCAGTGTGATAAGTGTTCTCATTGCACTCGCTTGGTCCTCAAGTGGGGGCCCTCTATCTGACTGCGGCCAATCTGGTGCACTCTCCACATTAGCCAGAGATTCAACTAATGCTGCAATCAATTAGTCATGTTACAGTGCAATTCTGGCCAAAGTTGCATGTCTCTATGACAAAAGGTTGCTCCGCCACACGGAGTGCTTTTTTTCCACACCCGCCACTGAGTAAGCTAACTCGTGCAAATATCACATCTTAGCTTCGACCACTTCTAGTGTAGCCAGCGACGAGAAATTCACACACGAGTCACATATTATCACTAATACTTGATACAGCGTGATAAATAGACAAACCATCGCTAAAAACAGCCTCAATGGCACTCAGACACCTCAAATTTGCTTCTCAATCCAGTATCCACCAGTGTGATGGCCAGTTTGTGCGCTTGTGCAATTCTGAGAGCAATTTCACAGCTTTGAGGGCACTAGAACGAGCATCAGTATACATGATGCTTAGCTAGTAGGATCCATCAGCTGCATGGTATGAAATCTCTCTGTGAGGTGTATTGAGAGTGCAGTGATGGATAAGGTGGCGCGTGGGTCTATTTTGAGCGGTTATGAGCCGTCGGAGCGGCTGCTTGTTCATGTTGGGGTGAAAAAATGGGTGGACATCACTGGAAGTGCAACGGAAGTGACCTGCCGATCCGACGCGCAGAACTACGAAATGATAGCTTCTTCCAGCTCTGGCGTAACTAGTAAGAAGAAATTTACACACGGGTTATATATTATCACTAACTCTTGATAGACGAACAAGTTCTGTTCGGGGGCTGGACCCCGAGTCTTTGTGAACGTTTCCACCCACTACGGACTCCTCGGAGTGGGCCTGCCAACCATTCTATCGAGTTGAGAGGCCTTGTCGAGCCTTTAAGTTCATCTAACGCTCTCATCAACAGGTCCATCTCTACTCGTATTCTCGCTGCAAGAGTTTGCGTCTAGTTCAAACTTGGGGGCGCTCGACTCAGCCCCCATTCCGAGGTGCCCGACCCGAAACTGAAGATGAGTTATCGACATCTACCAATGATCGTCTGAGCACTTTGAGATAGCGGCCCTCTTCTGACGTGGTTTTCCTTCAGATCTTATGGCCGGAACTCTCATTGAACATGGGAGGGACTTGTTTGGTGCTCAAGTTCTCAAACTGCTGGTCTAAATTCCAATTCTTTCTTGGATAAACTCTTGGTGTTTGACCCTACGCTTACCAGCGACAGCAAAGGATTGATGTGGTTCAAGCCAGGTGAGCACAATCGGATCCAGTGGTGATTCGAGAGAGAGAATCGCGTCGCTCGCAAACTCCTCTCAATCAGTCGTTAAGAGAACATGATCGACTAACTGACAGTGCGGGAGAAGAATATCGCAGCAATATGTCAAAGGGCTCCAAAAAGTGGATGAAACTTCTTTTCATCCACTTCTTTACGCTACCATTCAATCCTCCTGGACAATACAACAAGGTGGTTGAGCAGCCAAATATTGGGTGAGAGAATTTATGAATAAATGATAGCGACAGTGAACCTAATAGAATTAGACGCGCAATGAGAAATGATCCAGTGGTGGAACGGGTGTACAGAGTTTATTGGGCCGATTTGGATGAGCCCCGGTAGACCGATTCCAGATCAAGACAGAGAGCACACATCATAAAGGCTAAATGTGTGCATCGGGTAAGAGATTTTTCCAACCCACAGACATTCAGCCCGACAATAAGATGCGAAGACATGGCGAGACTCGCCAGAGAATAGGTGCTCTATATCCCGAAGCTCAAAAGTGGGCGACGATGTTTACTTCTATTACAACTTCCGTTGCATATTGTCAAAATCAGACTCTCAAACGTACGATGCGGGCCCCTAACCTAAGTATAGTTGTGGGAGTATTGGTGCAAAAGTGGAGTGGTCGTACAAATACAACCATTGGCTCACGCACTTGTTAGATGTGCGAATTGGGTGCTTGTTATTGTGCAGGTTGTTGTGAATCTGACTCGCTTGGTGTCGCCCCAGTTGCGCGCCCCTTTCACTGCAACCACTAGTGTATGGCACCCAACTTTTTCCGCCCACTGGTGGAGCCTTTTTATCCTTTCCCCCTCTCCTCTTTTCGCCAACTTTAACTAGCTAGACGTCCCAAAGAACAACTGGAACAATAAATTCGATCATCAATCTCGCTCGATCGGCTCCCATTTAATCTGGCCCCCGAACGGAAGCAGGTGGGGCGGCCTTGCGAGCAATTGGGCGGCCAAGCAGCAAGCGGCCAACTGCAACTAATGCTCGCCTCAATGGGCCCTCACAATGGCACAGTGCAGATAATTGAGCCGCAACTCATTGCCTGGGCCAAACTAAAGCCCAGCAAACTAGACTAAACTAAACTAAACTAAACCAAACTGAACTAAACTAAACTGAAGCGAGCTGAAGTGAGCTGAAGTGAAGCAAACTCAACTCAACGATCTGATGCCGATCTGATGGTTGAGTGATTGGTTGTTTTTCGCTGCATTGGGCGAGCTCGCCGGCCGACTTTGCCAACTGGCTGCTGCCGGGCCCATTTGCTGCTTGTTAGCGATGCTTGCCTTTGGCCCCTCCTCTCGATGGCCCAATTCTGGCAAGCTTCCGCACCCACTCCTAACCACTGGTGCTGCTGTCTGGAGCGCAACTTGGGCCCCCAAAGTCGGCCAGAGACACACATCTGATTAGCATAATAATGAGACCGCAGGCACCCTTTTGCCTGCCGCTCGCAGTCTCTCTCCTGTGCCTCGGCTATGGTCAGGCTATTTTTCACTGAAAGCCAAACGCCTCCTGCCAGTTCTTTCATCCTTTTTATCCGCCTTGCCAATTCTAGCTTGTTAGCAGGGCCAAAGGAGGGGAAGAATGGGCCAACTTTGGCCAAGCGGGGTCGAAATGTCGTGCCGCAAATCTGAGCCTGATGCTTCAAATGCACCTTAGAGTTTGCGCGTGCCCTCGGGCCTTTTTCTGCCCCTTTTCTCTCGACCAGTCGCCACCTCTCAAGATGGTCCCACTCCTTAGCGTCCGTCACTTCCTCTCCACCTCTTCCATTTTCTCTCCAATTTCCACCACCTCAGGCTCCTCCTTCTTCTCCCCCAAAAGCAGCCCTAAAGCTCCTTCAAAGTTGCCCTCCAAAGTTCACCGCCAAAGAGCCGCCCGCCTCAACCTACTTGCCTATATGTCGGATTGATTATAGCTCGCTGGAGGCAAGATTGATGCCGGCAGGTGGGGGCAAATAGTGCAATTTCAAGGTTGGCAAAATGGCCCAGCGGGAATCAATAATCAGCTGGCCAACGTTGACAGACGAATCAGAATTGCTTCGTCGAGAGCTCCACAGCTCAAAGGCAAGTGGGCGTTTGCTTTGATTTGCGCTTGGGCTGGATTTTATTTATAATTCGAATTCTAATTCCAATTCCGATTCGGATTCAGATTGTGCGTCCGGCGAGGATTAACTGGCCCTAAGTGCACTCGAATGAGAATGCTTGTCGACGAAGCTAAAGAGTGGGGACGAGCGAGAAAGAGACTGTCGCAAATGAGGGTGACTTGAATTTTCACCCAAATCAGGAAGACTCTCTTTTCTCGTTGCCAATTCCTCCTCTCGAAGCCAATTGAACTTTGCCCCTGGATTATGTCTCAGATTGGCGCCCAAGTGGCCAGCTAAAGCTCAACTTCGGCTAGACCTAAACTTCAGCCAGACCTCAACTTGAGCTAGACCTCCACTGTGGAGGCGTCCATTGCGTCAACTTGGCCCGATAATGATCACTTCAACTGAACTTTAGCCTCCCCAGCTCAGACGATTCGTTCCGGCCGGCTGGCCAGACGTCTGTGTGGGAGGCCAAGCTGGACTAGAGCTCGTCTGAGACACAGACTAGGTCTGCCAGTGCAACACTGTGCATAAAGTCCGCAAGCAGGTGTGCTGAGCTCCCGTTTTGGGGGCACTCTTCTTGGGCTGTATTCCATGCATATTTGCCTTCTCGAGAGCTCAGGAATAATCCAGTCAGGCCAGTGAGTGAGTTAGGTGGAATCAAACTCGAAACTCAAATTCGAACTGCAATTCCCTCGAAAGTCTTCAATTATTTCCCCATTGCTTCCGCCCATTTCTCACGCTCTCTGCTCGCTTTCCTTATCGCTCGTGTCACTCTTTTGTCGCTGCAATCATCCAATCGGTTTGGCTGAATTTCGGCCCCTCACAGAGCCACGCCTTCATCCATTATGCCGCAGACTGTCCGCCCGCCCGGCTGTGCACTAAAATCTGGCCCCCACTGCAGCCACTAATGTCTGCCCGCAGACTGGCCAGACCGCGCCGATAATGCGTCAATACAGACGAGCCAGCAGACCAGCGAGCCAGCTCGCCTCCACTCTGCCACACTCGGCCTCACGCTCATGACCAGCTGGCCGAGTGGTCAACTTTGGCCCAGCTAGACATTTCTCGTGTGTGGCCAACATAGTCTAGCTCGAGCTCGGCGAGCTTGCCGTGGGCAGACTCTGCTCCACTGGTCACTCTGGGTGGCCAATGGAGCCAGCCAAGCCCAATCCTAAGCGAAGGGAGATTTGTTTATTACTCGATAGGCCGTGGGGGAATCACGGAAGGGTAGCCGACTATATTGGAGCGAGAAAAGAGGATGATGATTGGCCAATGGCAGAGAGTTAGCTGATCGGCTTGGTGGGTGCAGAAATCACATGCCGCTTGGGCGTGTGTCCGTTTGTTTGCCCCCCAGACTGGGTGCGGATTTTTATTATGAAAGTTAGCACAAGTTTCGGTGGCTCGGAGCGTGGCGGGCGAGATAATAAATTGGCCACGATCATCATACGAGTTGAGTGTGTCTCTGGGGCGCCAATTGTGTACACGCCAGTCTCTGATGGGCGCCTGAAGTGTGTCCTGTACGCACTGTGCACTGTGCAGAGACTGTGTGTAGAAACTTTCTACACACACTCTCTGGGCGCACAATGCAGCCATGCAGCATAGATCCAGTCGGCTGGGCCCCATTCGCGCGCAGTGACATTCACGCAAACAAGCACACTCAAACACTTGCACACTGCGTACAGTGTGTACTGCATACAGCCTAAACTGCATACAGTCTGAACTGCATACAGTGTAAAATGCATACAGTGTAAAATGCATACAGTGTAAACTGCACCCTTGCAGTGTGAGCTTAGGCACCCATTTGTGTGTTTGCCTGGGGAAAAAAGCCGCCAGACTTCTTCTCAAAAGCAGACTGTTTCTATCCATCTCAATTTGTATCGTTGGCGGTGGTCATGCCGTTCGTTGTAGTGGACAGGCTGGCCCCCGAACAGCTGTTACTGCTACTGTTTGAGCTGCCGCTCGCCTGGTTCAGGCCCAGTTGTGTGTGCCCGTCCAGGTGGTGATGGTGCTGCTGCTGCTGGTGCTGATGGTGCTGAAGGTTCGTTGGCTCGTTTAGACAGTTGGCTATCCTATTGTGCACCTTCATGTGCCTGGTAATCATATCCTTACGGCAGGCCGAATATGAGCACGCCCGGCACTTGTAGGGTTTTTCGCCTAGTTTTCGTGGTGGTGTGTGTGTTGGTGGCGGTGGATCATTTGTTCATTGGGGATTGTTTGTTGCCCTAGTCAGTCAGTGGATTTTGTTGTTGTTGTTGTCGTCGGCTAAAGAGAAGCTCGAGGGGCCCCCAAGCTCGTGTCTGAGGCGCAAATGGGGCCAGCCTAGAGCGAGACAGTAGGCAGTTAGGCGGCGCTTAGGTGACGCTTAGGAGGCCCTAAGCGCCGGTGCATAATGCACAGTGCACAGTGCATAGAGCATAGTGCGTAGAGCATAGTGCACGCTGCTTGGGCGCCCAAGTGATAGGTGTGAGCAGGGGGGAATTAGATGAATGAGTGGGTTGGATGCGCGTGGCAGATTGACAACAAAGAAAAGGGCCAACAAAGAGCCGCTTGGTTCCAGGAAAAGGGCAGCCGCACACTGTGTTTGGGGCCTGGAGGAGAAATATGCACAAAGTTAACTGGCTGGTTGCCGAGGGCGAGGATTGGCCCTGAGGTGTTGCCAGTTGCTGTTAACTGGCAGGTTAAGAGGGGGGAGGACAAGTGGAGGCAGAGAGCCAAAGAGTGGGAGAGATTAGAGAGCTAGAGAGTAGGACTGCTCACAGAAAGGCAATGGGCGCCCAAAGACTAACCTGTGTGGGTGCGCATGTGTGTGGACAAGTGGTCGCTGCGGCTGAACTCCTGCTTGCACTCGCTGCACTGGAAGGGCCGGTCGCCCGAGTGGAGTCGCTTGTGGCGCGTGAGCATATCTGAGCGGGTGAACGACTTTGAGCACTGGTTGCAGTGGTACTTTTTAGCGGAAAACTGGCCCAAACTGTTCGCCTGCTGCTGCTGCTCCAGCTCCTTGGCCTCCTCGTCAGCAAGCAGCCTCGCCGAGCTTGGCGCGCCACTGTTTCCGCCCGCCGGCTGGCAACTGGACATCCGGTAGTTCTCCTGGTTAGCTGGAGAGCCGAAGGAGCCCACGCCAAGCCCGTTGGGCGCCAGATCGGCCTTTTTGTCGGCCAGCGAGCAGCCGCTCGACATGGACTCGGACTCGGCCAGGTCGGCCGACGACATGAGACTGTTGGCGCCCAGACGGCCGCCCAGCACGGAGGGCGCCCCATTGGACAGCGGGCAGGGCGCCGCCCCGTTCGCCGAGCGGCCCTGCAGCGCCTGGAAGACGAAGTTCTGCTGCTCCTGCCGCTGGCGCTCCTCCAGACCTAAGGGTCCGCCATTTAGTTCGCTTAGTTGGCGCGACAAACCGGAAGCGGCGGGCTGGCCGCTGGAAAACTTGCAGCTGTCGGCGAGCAGCTGTCTCTGGGGGCGCTGGTTGTCGTTGGCGTTGGCGAGTCTCTGTTGTTGGTGGCGTGCTTGGTGGTGATTGGCGGAGAATTGGGCCTCGTCGGTGGGCTCCTTTGCGGTCAGGTTGTCGTGGAGGGGGCGACTCTTGTGGGCCAGGTGAGCGTTGAGCTGGGCGGCGTGCTGCTGGTGCTGCTGTACGAGGCCCGGCTGGTACGAGTGCGCGTCGAAGTGTGCGACGCACGAGCGCTGCTCGGCGGCCGCGCGGCTCGACTCCAGCGGGAAGGCCCACAGTGCGTGCTGCTGCGCGTCGTGCACTTCGGCCGCGCTCACGTGCGACCCCGCCTGCTGGCCGCCGTACGATCCAGCGTGCACCTGCTGCTGCTGCTGCTGGAAGGCCGCCTGATTGCCTGAACATTGGGTCTGGCTGTGGCCCAGGTACTGCTGCTGGGAGTGCAGCTGCGACTGGTGCCTGGCCGCCTGGTTCAGCTGGAAGGCCGACTGGCTGAAGTGGTGGGCCTGGGGGCGCGCGTAGCAGCCGCCCGCGCCGGAAACGCCGCCTCCCACCAGGCCGCCAGTCTGGAAGCCGGCCGCCAAGTGCTGCTGGGGGCCCAGGTGCTGCTGGCTGGCGGCCGCCGCAACGCCATAACCGTTGCGCGTCGGCCTGCTGCTCAGCGGCTCGGCCGAGCTCGACCGGAAGCTGCCCAACGAGGTGCAGGCGCCCACCTGCTGCTGCTGCTGGCTTGCTGTCGAGTAGACGACAGGCTGACTGTACTGGCCACCAGGAGAGCAGCCGCTGGGCGCGGGCAGCCAGCCGTTGGGGGCCGCCTGGGCGCCGCTTCCGGCCGGCTGGCGCTCCTGCGCCCAATGGGCGAGCTGGGCGGCGCCGGGCGCCTGGCCGAACGGCTGCTGGTCGGCCGCCGCCTCCAGCGAGACCATGGAGGCGCTCTGCTGGTGCAGGCCGGCGAGGGTGCGCTGCTGGTGCTGCTGGGCGGCCGCCTGACCGGAAGGTCTGGCGAAACAGTGACCAGCTTGCGGACCAGCTTCGGCCTGCTGGGCGGCGCCGCTGGGAGCTCCGTCGCCACTTCCGGCGGCGCTGGTGAGCGCGCTCTTGAGCTTGGGGCCGCGCAGACGGCGGGCGCCCACCAGCATCTGTTGCTGGTGGCCGGGTGGACGCCCCGGCTCGTCGGCGCGCGTGTGGCCCTGGCTGGCGGTGGGCGGAGCCGAGGAGCTCGACAGGCGCTCGCTGTGGTACTGGTGGACGCGCGCCTGGAAGGAGCGCGGCGACAGCGACTGCTTGCCGAGCGGCTGGCAGCGGCGCGCCCGCTCCTGCTCGTGCGCTGGGCCCGCACTCTGCCCGCAGCCGAGCAGGTGGCCGCACGACAGCGAGCACGAGGCCTTCTGCTCCGCGCACAGCCGGCCCGCGGGCCGACACGCCCCCGCGCTCTGGCCGGCGCCCGCGGCTGCCGTCTCGCCGTTCGCGGTCACGTAGATCTGCGGAATGGCCGTGCTGGGCCGCGGCTCGCCGTCGCACCTGGGCCGCGGGCGCCCCGGCCAAGCGAGCCCGGAAGACTCGCCCTGGGCGGCCGCCTCCTCCTCCACGCCCTCCATGTGGTGCTCGTCGGGCTGCGGGAGACACTTGCGGGCCGCCGGCGTGATCAGCCGACTCAGGTCCGCGCCGAGCTTGTCGCCGAGCTTGTCGCCGGCGGGCGACGAGGCGCAGCTGGAGCGCGAGTCCCCGTCCGAGGGGGCGCTCGAGCTCGGACTGGAGGCGGCCCCATTCTGGCCGCCCGGCGAGCCGCTCTCCGCCCGGAAGAGCGAGCGCAGCTCCGGCTCCGACCGGATGCGGGCCCCCGCCGCGCCCTCGGACGCGCAGCCGCCCGCCAGACTGGCGCCCGGCGAGGATAAGTTCCCTTTGGCCGCCTGGGCGGCCAGACAGGCGCCCGCCGGAAAGGAGATGGCCAGCGGCGAGGGCAGCTCGAACACCGAGCTCATGGGCGACAGCGTGGGCGACTGCAGGAAGCAGAGGCTGCCCGCCCTCAGCTGGCTGGGCGAGACGAGGGTGGGCGTGTTCAGGGTGTTCGAGCCGAAGCTTGAGTGTGGCTGCGCGTTTGGGGGCCTTGTTTTGGGGCCCTGAGCTGCGTGGGGGGCGCCCCCAGAGCTTAGGGCCGGCGGCGAGCCCGAGGCGGCCGAGGAGGCGGGCGAGCAGCCGGAGGAGCCCGCCGAGGCTGCGCGCGACGGACACTGTCTCGAGGGGCTCCTCTGTTGTTGAGACTGTTGTTGGGCCTGCTGAGACTGTTGTTGAGACTGCTGAGACTGAGACTGATGTTGAGACTGGTGAGACTGGGGCTCGGGCGTGCCCGCCGGCCTGGTGGCGGGCGAGCTGAGGTGGATGTTGAGCAGATTGGCGGTGGCGTTGGCCACGTTGCTCCAGGTGGGCGACAGTTTGGCCTGGCCGCCCGGGACAGTCTGCGGCTGGCCAGGCGCGCGCTCCGGCGAGTACAGGAAGCGGCTGGCGCCACTTCCGGCCCCGCTCGTCAGACTGTTGGTGGCGAGCGGCGAGATGGAGCTGGCCGACTTTGGTTTGGTGGGCGAGCTCGAGTTGCCGCCGGCCAGCTGGCTGTTGGGCGTGGGTGCCAGTCCCCGTCTGTGGAGCTGCTGAGACTGCTGCTGCTGAGACTGTTGCTGCTGCTGAGCTTGCTGCTGATTCAAGAAGCTCGCCGGGCCAGCGCCCAGCAGCGCGCGACAAGCCTCGCACAGAGTGCCCAGCGAGCGTCTGCAGTCGCAACAGGCGGCCGCCAGCAGGTCGTCGGTGCTGGAGCTGCGTCTTGGCAGGCGCAGCAGAGCGCCGCCCAGCGCCGAGCCAGCCGCGGTCTGTCTCGCCCTAAGCTGCCAGGCGGCGCGCTCCTGCTGCTGGCTAACCAGCGAGCTCGCCACAGACTGTCTGGCGAGCCCGCCCGCAGACTGTTGCTGCTGCTGCTGCTGCTGGGCCCACTTCACTTCCGGCGAGAAGCACATCTTGGCGCTGGCCAGCGGCGAGTGCAGGAAGGAGCCGAGCGGCGAGTCGAGCGCGAAGGCGGCCGCAGACAAGGTGAGCGAGCGCCCTGGGCCGCCCAGCAGCCCCTTGCTCGAGCAGGTGGACGAGCAGCTCCTGTTGGGCGTGCTGCCGCCGGAAGCGAGTTGCGCGGCCGCCGCCGAGCTGGAGGAGCCGCCAAGACCGCCGCCGCCGCCGCCGCCGCACAGGAAGTCCATGGGACTGAGGCCGGCCAGAGAGTGGGCTCCATGGGGCGTGCCGGGCGTGACGGGCGGCGAGAAGGCGCTGGACGCCAGCAGACCGGAAGCGGGCCCGCCCGCAAACAAACTGGACGCCGAGCAGCCCGACGAGCCCGATGAGCCAGACGAGGGGGCCAGGTAGTGGTTCCTGAAGATGCTTGAGGCTGTTTGTTGTGAGGAATTGGGTGTAGTTGTTGATGTTGTTGTTGTTGTTGTTGAGCCTGTTTGGGAGTTGGCCAGTGGTACTTGAGTGCCGTTTTCCTGCCCACCAGTGTCTCTGTTGCTGCTCGTGCTTGTGCTGCCAGATTGAGGCTGCTTGCTGTTGCTTGAGGTGCTGCTTGTTGTCGTCGTGGCGAGAAAGCTCGCCGCCTGGTTGCCACTCTGGTTGGCGCTGAACACATTCCTCTTTCCGCTCAGTGTCCCATTTGTGTTGGCCAAAATGGACTCGGTGTCTTGCCACTGGATTCGCGGCGTCTCCAAGGTGCTCTGGAAAGCGTTTGCGGCCAGCGAGGGGCCCAGGTTGAAGATGCTGCTCAGGAAACCGGAAGGGAGATTTCCGGCGCTGGAAAGGCGAAGATGAAGCATTCGTGAGGCGTTGGTGGTGAGCAACAAGAGAAGGATGTGTTAGATGGTGCATGTCGGTGGAATTTAGACTGTTAAGAGTAGTAACTGGAACTTTCTGGGCGATTTTGATGCTCTTAGGTCACCCGATTGTTGAATAGATCTATTTAGAATAGTCTAAAAAACGTAAACAAATACGAACGAATATCCAATAATTTAAAGAGGAGCAAAACGAAATCATAACTAAGAATTGATTTAAAACTCAAATTGGAGGTAGAGATGAATACAATTTAAACAATCTAACTATAAGAGTTTGTGCTCACCTTTTGACGGACAAATCGAGCGGAATTTCTTGGTTCAAATTCGGGCTCAGTTTCAGGGGCTCAGGTCGCTTCTCTTTGAACCTGCTCAGAGTTGTGCTTGGCTTCCGAGGGCCACAACTTTGACCATCGGCGGCGTTTCGTTTCACCTTGTTACTGTTGCTGTTTGTCTCCTTTTTGTCCTCAATACAAACGTTTGCCATCAATTTGGCACTATTTGACATGTCGGACGAATTTTTATTATTATCTAAATCGGAATTTCGAGCCGCATTTGTGGAGTTTGTGGAATTTGTGCTGGCCGATTGAAAGCTTGCGCTTGACGCTTGGGCTGAAGAGTTTGTGCTTGTGCTTGTCTGTCGAGCTGTTTGTTGGTTTCTAATTGAGGTTGTGCTCCTGTGAGATTCGTTTTGTTCCTGCTCGCTTGCCGAAGAGCCAGCCGATCCTTTAGACAGATGACTGCCACTGGCCGGAGACAGTTGCCGGCCAACGGTGGACTCTGATGGGGGGCCCTCGTCTGTGACCATCTTGGTCACAGCAACAGCCATTTCGGCCGACATTGCAGCCGGTTGAATGATTAGGATGAATGATTATCAGAATGGAACATTAACTGACTAAAGCTAAGTTAATCGTGCAATCGGTTTCCTTTTATCTTGAGCAATTGTGCTTCTCAATCACTGTTAAGTAGGATATGTACTATTCACCACACTAAATGACTATAATAGATCAATTGATCAATCTCCGCATGGGCCCTTAGATGATGACAATCCTCTCGTAAAGCAGACCTTCGTCCATATCATCATGTCATGTCGTCCACAATTGGAACTAAGAATATTTTAAATATTTTCAAGCTTATTATTATTAGTATTATTATTATTATTATGCATTATCAGTATTATCAGATCGACATCACATTGACTGCCGGCAATCAGCAGAATTGGTTCACTTCAATTAGCGCTGCGCTGGATGCTTAGCACTCGTCGCTTAGTGCAGGTAATTATGAGCTAATAATTATATATGCTAATAATTTGGGGCAGAAAAGATGTTTCACTTTTCCGCTATTTGCGCTATTTCGCTTTCTGTCTCTCAACTTGTGTCATAATTCGTGTCCTAATCTTCTGCGTGAGATTTAAACATATTTAAATCATTTAAATCATTTAAATTAACGACTAACAACAATGGTAACAATGTCAAATGTGTGCTTCTGGTTGTGAGGGGGAAAAATCTGTCAAATTGGCGATAACAACAATATATAATTAATCTCAGATGAATTATCTCGAAAATTTGTGTGAATATTGGATAAAATTTATGAAGATAACAATCAACGAGCTTGATAAATAACTTTTGCTTGACTCTTTGGCGCTAAACTATCAGTTTAGCTGAAACCAGTTTCCAGCTGGCGCTAAAATGAACTCGAAAGCTCAAATCGGGACCAATTGGATATCTTTTGTTGATACAAATCTTGCTTTGGTATCCTTGAAAAAGTTGTCATGATGTTTGGGCTTAGGATTTCTTCGCTCTCTGAATATGTGACACAATGGGAGCTCATCTTTGGCAGGCGGCAATTAATTCGGCGATCAAATTCATTTCGATGTGCAAGACTGTGTGTCGCTGCAAATGGTCACACTTTTCCGCTTTCCTTCTCCATCTTGGCAAACTCTGTGCAACTCTGGAGCTTTGGGGCCAAACTTGAGCTCTAATTTGGGGCGAAGAAGGATGTTCAGCAGAGAGCAATAACAATAACAATCAACACAAAACAGATCCGCTTCAATTCCAGCTACATGCCCACACTTTTTCCTTCTTTTTCCCTCTCTCTAACTTTCTCTCTCTCTGCCTCTGTGAATCCAAGTCACCTCCTCCACCTTTTGCCCTCTCGCTCTCACTCTCTCTCTCTCCGCGTCAGTCAGCCGCTTTTTCCAGCCAGACCTTGGCAGTGGCCGCCCAAAAGGGAGAGCTTTGCCACCGAGCTAGCGACAACAAACAATAGAATTCCCGCAACCACCTGGCGCGCGCGCTCTCTTATGCCCGCTCTCTCTCTTATGCTCCGTTGTCTGTTCGTTGGCTAGCTCGCTCACACGTAGCCCCCGTTTGCCCGTTGGCCTGTGGTCGTTTTGGCTAGGCGAGCTTGGCACCAGCAGCTCTGTGCGGCCCCTCTGCCTCGGCGCACTCCTGGCAGCTTGTGTGTGTTTGAGTGTGCACAAACACTGTGTGCTGACACAGAGCGGCGCAGACTAGCACTAGCGGCTGAGCGCACACTTGCACACTTGCACACTCGCACACGAGCTCACTTGCACACCAACTCACCACCAAAGGCTTACTCGCCAAGGCCCGCCCGCTTAGACCAACTCGCTTAGACCGTGTCGCCGGCTCAGCGCGGTCCGCGTCGTCGCCGTGCGCCCAACTGGGCCCCTCGGTGGGCGGGCCGGCCGGGGGGAATCTTGTTGCGTATGGCGCGTCGACGCCGCCGGCGACAATCTAACAAAAAATAGCTACTGCCTCTGCTCGGCGGCCCACAAATATTGCACACTCCGGCTGCACTCCAGCGCGACGTGCCCAACACTGGCCCTCAAGCGGCCGCCCCAGACTGTCCCCCGGCCGACGTGGCCCCACAGAGGAAGAGCCGCCCAGTTCAAGACGCAGGAGGCGCCCCGCGCATGCCAAGCCGCCGGCCGGCTCGCCCTTCCAATCTGGCCGGCCCTCGTCTGCCGGCTCTGCTCGTTGGGCTGGAGCTAGCTCGACCACCCAGGGCTCTGGCTCCAGTGGGGCGGCCAAATTGGCGCGCCTCTACGCGGCGCCAGCAGGCCCAGCCGGCCGCCCAGCTCCTTGCCGGCGCGCCTCTCTGGGGTCCGCCCGGCCAGACGCTCAGAGGCGGACACATTCGAACTTGAGACTGGGGCGCGCACCATGCAGCACACACAGTGTGTGCCGCATACAGTGTGTGCCACATACAAGCTGCCGCGCACACAGGCCGACGCGCACCCAGGCGGCACGCACACGCGCTGGATGCGCCCAGAAGGACGCCCCGAAGGCCACCCCCAGAGGCTCACAGGCCGGCCTCCTCGGGCGCACCTTAGGACTGGGCCGGATTTCGTTGGCGCCCGGCGAGTCGCAGTTCGGCGGCCCACTAATACGATCAGGGCCGCTATTTAGCAACATTAGTCCCCGGGCCAGACCGCCAGCACCACCGGGCAGCATTAACGAGCCGAGACAGACGAACAGGCCGGTAAGACCGGTCTTGATGTTCGGCTCGTCAGACTGGCCGCCGGGCTGATCGTTGCATGGCCTTCTCGCTCATCGCAAGGTCTTCTCGCCCATCGGCGGAAACCGTTGTGGCTTGTGTCTGGAGGGCCAGTGAGCGGCGTCCAAGGAGGCCCCGCGTGGTCTGCCTGTGGGTCTGCCTCTGTCTCTGGCCGTCCCTCTGCCTTTGAGCCCGTCTCTGCCTCTGTCTGTGCTTCTCACCCGGCCTGGTGGTGCCCCGAGTGGAGCCCACACGCGCGGCTGGGCTAGATTCGTGCATAATGAAGCGATAGCGAGTTCGAGCCGAGTTCGAGTCGAGTTGGCGCCGCCGGTGGTGAGCAGACTGCAGACTGCACACTGCATAGTGCACACTGCACACTGCATAGTGCGGCGGGCACTCTGAAGTGCGCTGCGTGGAGTGCGCTGAGTGCGGCCACGGGCCAGACGCTCGACGTGCCGATGCGCCGGGATGCTCGCCGGCCGGCCGACATTAGCCTCTGGAATTGAAAATGCCACCCTTTTGGTGGCCCACCAAAAGGCACAGATTCAAGCTCGGCCGCCGATCAGATTGCTGCTCACACTCGCTCGCTCATCCATTCGCAATCTCGCTTGCCAGTCTGCCTGCCTCACTGCTGTCTCCATATCTAGCCCCTTCTCGCCGAGCCACCAAGCCAGCTCGGCCCGCAGCCCAAGCTCGAGCGCCCAGCCGCCGCATACCGACAAATATTTATATATAGTGGCTCTATACTGATTTTGCCGCCGCCGAGCAGCCTGCATTGCACAAGGCATTGCACAGGAAGCGTCGGGCCCCCAGGGGGAAGAGTATTGCAAACTAGTGTGGCGGAAAAGTTGCCGTTAAAGACTTCATCATCCGCGCGACTCAAACGAGACCGAAATCGGACACTGGCGCGCTCGCTTGGCCGCATTCTGGCCGCCCGGCAGGACAGACACACGCACACACCAACTCACACTCGTACGCTGACTGTCCCACTGACTGTCTCTGCTCACATCAGCCAACATTCTGGCCCAAACCGGCGCCCGATCGGGCGCAAAACTCTCGGCCCGCCAGCTTGCCAGCTTTCCAACTTTCCAGCTAGCCGGCTTGCCAGCGGACGAGCAAAAGGCCGGCCGGCTAGCTAGTGAGCAGCACTGAGCTGTTCAGCTGCTGGCTGCACGTTAATGTTGGGCTCCAGTTAATGTATCAACGCAACGGCTTGCTGCTGGGCGCAATTTGGGGCCAGCGGCGGCGGACAATTCCATCATCATTATCGTTGACGCGCAGCAACGCGGCTACGTGTCCGGCTGCAAGTGTTCCATATAGAAAAATAACATTGGTCTTCTTGTCTGGCCAGCTAAACGGGAGGCACGTTTGCACTCGCTCTCCATCTGCTGTGCTCGTCTTGAATCTGAAGTGAGCCAGAGGGCAGAGTGCGAGCGGCGAGCGAGCCCCAACTGGCGAGGAAACACGTTCCTCCTTTGTGTTGTGCTCTGCTCAAAACAGACTGTCACCAACATGACAACAACAAGCGCCGTGTAAACATTTGTGCCTGCCAGCCCGCTCAATGTCATCATGCTCAAACTTGCCCTTTTGCGCGCCCATTATTTGCCTTGATTGCAGCCAAATGATAGACTGCTCATTTCTCTCGCCGAGCCATCGTCAAAGATCGGAAGAGAGATTTCTAACCATATCTACATCTGTAATCCAATCCTGGACTTTCGATAGTTATACTTGGATGCTTAGGATGCATACAATACATTTTAGATGCAAATAAACGGCCGGAAACTACTTAGAATAAAGTATTACTATTAGTATTAATTTCCATCACGTAGTTTGCCCATGCACATTCCTGAGTCAGTGTGGTCCTCCTTTGGTGCTCCCACTCCTTAGGTGTAACGGTGAAAATCCGACCGGCGAGTGGGAGTGCAGGAAGTGCAACAGACTGTGCAGGAAGTGCGTCGGTTTGTTGCAAGAAGTTGCGGCTCGAACCTGCAACTGAGCAGGCACCTTGCAGCTGGCTTGTTGACTTGCAGAGTGGACACACGATGACTGATTGTGCTGACGCAAGAGGACAAACTAATTTGGCCCAATTGGCGCAATTGCTAATATGCCAAGCGAAGGATCGCCGCTGGGCCTCTTGCTCCTCCGTCATTCCACTCCTGGTCTGTTCAGCTTGCACCCACTCGGCGTGGAGCTCGTCTCGTCTCTGCAAGAAGCTGCCCCACTCGAGTGCGCGACACGAGAGCAGGAGAGGCCCACAGGGCAGTGGAATCAGTAAGACGGACGGACGGACAGCAACCTGACGTCATGATGGAACGAGTCCTCCTCCTCATCTTCTCTCCTACCATCAATATCATCTTGCCCTCCTCGCCAACTTGACCATGGCCATTCCAACAAAACACACGCGCGCATAAACACACAGTCGCCCACCAAGACACTCGAGCACATTCTGCTCCAAATGCCACTTGAGCCTCTTCAAGCGCAGAGCCAACCTTCCGGCCAAGCGATCCAGTGGGTTCGAATAAATGTGCCTCATTACGGTGGCGCACCAATGAAAGCGGAGGCCCCTTTTGTATCTCATGGGGAAAAGCAAAGGGCTGCTCCAAAGCCGCCTCGTTAGCAGCGCTGGCCAGAGCTCAGCTCGTCTCGAGCCCGGACAGATTTGATAAGAACCTCGCCAAGTGGCTCGGACAAGTTCCCAATCGAATCATTGGAAAGGCTAACTCTCACTCAGTCAGCCTTTCCAGTGGACAAACAGGCACATATTTGTGTGTCCCCCAAGCAGACCAGTAACCTTTTGTCAACTTTTTCCTCCCTGTCTGGCGACATTATTACGAAATTATCACCATTGATCCTGCTAACTCAAACCGCTTGCCCGGGCAATTTGAGCATCAATCGGCCAAGCTTAGAGCTTTCGAGTCCGGCCTGGCCCCACTTCTTATCGTCTATTTGTCTAAAACAAACTCTCGAGCCTCATTAGGAAAGCTCTCGAGGGAGCGCCCCACACAAATGGGTTCGACGAACTCGCTTTTTCGGATCTGTCCGCATTAGGCCTGCCCAGCTAGTTAGGCTTGACCGGGGCAAATTGTGTCTCCATCGACTTGGCTTTAGTTGATATGACAAGTGCAAGACGTAAAACATGCGAGAACATGAGTAAATCTCAATCTTCCAAGAATTTTGGAGCTCTTCTGACGAATTGATTCCACCTTTGAGCATGTGATCAGGTACAAATCGTCTTCTTTTCAGGATCAGAAGTATGTAAATTTAATCCAATTTTTCCAATTGAACCGCATTATCTCACACTTTTCCGTTTTGTTAATTCACCGTTTTGAGACCAGACTTGTCCGGCTTGTATCCAATGCAGGTTGACCTCCCATCAAACTTAGCCACTGGAGGGGTGACAAGAAAGGCTGTCTGGATGGAGCGTCGACAATCTATCAGCGATATCAGCGATAGACAAGTGACATAATGCCGGATAAGTTGAATCTTCCTAGTTGCGAGTTCTAATATCTTCCACAGAAAGCTCATCAGGCAGAAACTCTAGCTTTTGAACCGAATGACGACCTCCTCTTGCGCCAATGAGAGGTGCTCAATTGAGCAGATTTTATCCAGTTATTTGGAATGGAAGGATGCTTGGCCAATCTTTCATGACCTATTCTGCTCTTGGAACCGTGAGGATACCTTTCAGTCGGATCGAGATGAAACTCCGCCAGACTTTTGATTGGGATGTCCCCAAGAAGAGTTTAGATGAGGGGTGGGCATGAGACGTTCATCACCGCCATTTCCGAGGGGAGACAGATTGCCGCTTGGATGGTCATCTCGGGCCGGTTGAACAGCTCGTTTGAGACAGCTACAATGAGTAGCCTCTTGCAGGACCACACTCCAGAGTCTAGGCAGTTAAGGTTGGTCACTACAAACTCTTGTAGATTCTGACCAGACACATTCTAAAGCTCAATTGATCCAGCAACTGCGAAAAAGGATAGGACTGTGTTAGAACTCTGTGAATTTGATGTATTTTCCATCATCAATAGCGATTCGTCCGATTCAATTGAGACATAAGAGAACCTTAGGAAGTGAGTTCCCCTTCATCTACCAGGTCAGTTCCGTAGATTGTTTGAATGATAGAGCTCTAGGACTGCGATGAATACTAGGAAAGCGGTCCGGTCTAGAGACCGAAGAAGCTAAGATGAAAACAGTGACCCACAATCCACGCTCGAGAAGGATTTCCGTGCATTTCGTATTTCATTTCTATACGGAAACGGAAGTACATCATGTGAACGGGGTGAAAAATTGTTTGGTCACAAAAATTTCGTACTTCCGTTGACTAACGAATGCGCTAGGGGAAAACCTACGTAACTCGTTCATGGTTTCGTTCAATCTTACGCCCGCTCTAGAGGCAACAGACGAACCTGGTCTCAGACAAAAAACCGCGAAAGGAAAACACTCAGTACGACCTAGAATGAATACGAAAGAGAGTTTACCTCGATGAGGAGGTGAAGTTAGAAGGAGCTGCTTCAAGTTGCAAAATTCTAAGACCGATTATTATCCATAATAAAAGAGAGGGCTGAAATGCATCTTTTCTTTCCGACTGAGACTAGTCGGTGTTGTCAACGCTAGACAATTATCCATAGGCTGAATTTGTGCCAACAAAGTCCGCGTAGAAGAGGGTACTGAGATAGAAGAACTACTACCTGGTCTAGTCACATTTATTGGATCAGCACCAACGTCAATCATCTTGTAAGACTAGATCCAAACGAATCGGCGATTGGACACGCAATGGTGAACAATCCACTACCTCTTCAGTGTTTAGTATAGATGGCCGAACGTCTATTCAGCTCATCGATTGCTAAGTTTTGATCATTGACTTGCTCGAAACAACTGCAGCATTGGTACATGATCCTATGGTATTGATAAAAATATCCTCAAAAAGCCTCCTCCTCGTTGATCAGGCTTTCGAGCTGGAGCTTAGGTTGTCCTGAACCATGAGTGCTGCTTGTTTTATCCACTATCATGGGCGATCCTCTTTTGGTTCGAAAGGGCACTTTTGATTAGCCCTCTTGGTCTTCTGACCGGGGAAAGTGAATACTCAATAGATGGGTCCTTCTGTATCGAGTATTCCAAAATTCCAATTAATTGTCTTAGAAATCCTACCGCTGGCCTGGGAAAAGTTAAAATATCGGGTAATTAGATGTGCCTGTTTCGCCTGTTCTCGATACGATTGACTAGGCTGATATTAGTTGTTCAATATGCTCTCTAACCTACGCATAGACTCCTATTCTGAGTAAATAATCAGAATCCTGCTCGGAATAAAAATTTCAATTTTGTTTGTTTGGATCACTTTCGTGAGCAACGATAAATTCGTCCAGACGATTCGTCTGTGGGTCCTCTTTTGACTTCCACTAGCAGTCTTGAGTTAAATGAAGAAGGTGACAATACATTTTCGCTGCAATGCAGCAACTGTACAGTAGATTCGGATTGGTCTGTCCCACAAAACTCTTAGTGAGACTTTAGGGTGTTCTCAATATCCTCTCCTACCTCTAGGGATCCTTGAGACTCTGCGGCCAAAATCGCCAAATCTTGGGCTCCTGCTACTTGTGATTACGCTAGGGCCAGGGCTACTTCGCGAAACCACAACTATCTCATCGGATTGCCTAGCCAGACAGATGAGGTAAATGACCAGAACCACCAGAAGACTACCCACCGAGAATGCCGCTACGGCATAGATAAGTGTATAGTTAATCTCTGTGTCTGGATTACCATAATCGCCTGCATGCCAAGGCGTGTAGGTATCATTGAGATCTCGTATGCAGATCTGTGTCTGGCCAGCTAGACATGAGCCGAGGGTGGGATAGCAATCTGCCTCCGGTCCACAACCCTTGTAAATCCCACAATAGTTAGCACAGCTTGTAACAATCTTATAACAGTACCTCGGACAGCCCTCATAGACGCACTCATCTTTGCAATACAATTGCCCGACCCCCACTGGAATCCTATCACAATTATTGCAGGCGGGATCGGCTGGCGAGTCCCAACATTTCCTACTCCTGCATGGATTCTTGTCAGGGGGAAAGCGGAAACAATTTGTATAGCATTTGAAACCGTTAAGATTCCCCCAGACACGTTTGAAATCTGGAGGTAACAACTCGTCTCCATCCATCGTCGTCCCGATCCAACAGGCCAAAAATTGCTAGATATTCACTCGGGGGAGTGATATTTTCTACCGTCTTCTGGTTTCATCCTCATCATCAGGATCCACTTTTTTCAATCCTCCCTCTCTTTTTCCCAACACTACAGGTAAATGTATATGGAAATCTCTGTTTGTACACTCTCTCAGCGGTAAAGCAGCTCGCACACACCATTGGTTGACAAAAACATTAGCTGCAGAGAGTTGCTCGTATCCACGATTCATGTTAGTTTGATTGTCCTAGCTAGCAGTAGAGATCCCCCTTTGGTCCACTGAATCGATTCGGGGAGTTTGTCTAGTTTTGATTGCTAGCGGAGTAAACCTTATCCTTATATGATACAACCTTATCGTTGTATCACCCGACGGCCATGAAAGGCCTCTTTCCGCTAAACTTGGGCACTCTTTGTTGGAGCATTTCTTCTTCCAGAATTGCCACAAAAGCTGAGCTCTACCTGCCTCTCTCGAAGCGTTCTCAATCGCTTCTTTGGAACCTAGGTCACGGCTCAAACTGAGTGGGGTTATGTCAACCTCGATTTTCTTGCTTTTCCCAACACACATTCGGTCAGGGTTTGCTTGACCGGCATGTAAATGAGCTGAAATGAAGCATCTTTACAGAATGAGTAAAAGTTGGAGGAAAATCAGTCTAACAGACTCTCAAGCTGTGTTTTCCGACACGTGCCAACACCAGAACAGTGGCCAGCGGGTGATACTCGGGAAAGCTTTTGGCTAAGTAATCGTTCGTCCCCTTCTAATGGCGCCTCTCAATCTCTGACAACCAGCTGAGTCCAGCCTGTCGGTCGTCTTCTAGGAGCCAAAGCCTGTACATTGGAACGCTAGCCTGAGGACTGTCTTGCTCGTTCAGGGACACTCCGCCAGAAGCATCGTGGTCTTAGCTTATCGAATGAGTTCTAGGATTATTTCAGTGATTCTTTCCAGAGATCCAGTACACATCAGGACCATTCAACAAGTGCCGAACACAAATTCCAACTTGATGTTATCATCAAGTGAGTTTGTCTGGAGAGCGTGGATCGTGGAAACGCTGGATAAGATCTACTACTATATTCACATCAAAGACGTATATCATAGCATCCTTGCAGGCATTATGATTCTCAATTTTTTATCAATTTACTGAAAACTAATCTGAAACATTTCAGAGTATCTTTAGTTCAGATCTGTTGAGGGATTTGTACTCGCCGATTGAGAAACGAAGCTTCCCACTGTCAGACTGCCCCTTTTGCTCAGGTTTCTGCTCCCTATGAAGTCCACTAGAATGCTCGCTGTCCTCAGACCTCGTTTGTAGTTCCTCGTGGCCGGAATCGGATTTGTCCACCGCCTGCCTGAGCTCTGCGTTCTGAGTGTATCTCCTCGTGGTGGGTGGCCTTCTCACTGATGGCATCCTGCGGAAGTGGCCCACTTGAACCGCCTCCTCCTGGTCTTCCTCGTCCTCCTCCTCCTCCTCAGCGTCGAACTGGTACTCGCACTCGAGCTCCTCCTCGCTTCTTCTTGCCCCTTTGCGCTTCATGGAATCCCAATAGGTTTGCACCACAACAGTCTCTCTGTCTCCTTTTCCCACCCCATCCAGCCGCTCTTGTGAGGGTTCCCTCGCGCTCGTTGAAACGCGCACGAGCTCGCCCTTCGAGCGAGGGTTGCCCATGTTGATCTTTGGTCTGCGTCTCGAGGGAGTTTGAGACAGTCGCGCCTGACAAAACTGCAACTCGCCCGCCGACTCGCCCACCACAGACTCTCCTCCCAAACTCTGGTCGCCCGCGCCCACCCAGCACCAGTCGGCCACCGGAACTGCGTCCAGATCCGTCTCCACGAACACCTGTTGCTCGGAGCCCAGTTTGTTGCGCTCCAAGTTCGGCCTCTGTCCAGAGTTGGTTGCCGCCCACTGCTCGTCCAACAGATCCTTTCCTCCCGGGGACTCCGAATCCAGCTGATCCTCATAACCAGCCAGCGGGGAGCCCAGCGAGCTCGGGTTGGTCTGGGCGGCGAAACCGGAATCGGCCGAGCTCCTTCCGGTGTCCGTCTTGCCGGCCGGCTGCTTTCCGGCCGACTCGGCTTGTCTGCGCTCGATCTTAAAGGAGACCCGCGACTCGGGCCTGCTCTGTCTCACCAATGGGCTGCATTCCCCGGCCGGAAGTGCCTGTTCCGCCCCCAGACGCTCGCTCGCCCCCGCACACTGACACCCGTTGCACTGGCGCCGCTCGCCAGCAACTCGCCCCTCACTCGAGCTCGTCTTTAGCGGCAGAGCCGCGCCTCGAGAAGCCAACCGGAAGGGGTTCTCCCTGTCGCTGGACTGTCTGCCGCGCAAGTGCTCACTTCCGGCCGCCCCCGCCAGCAAGCCTGTCTCTGGCGCCGCCGGATTTCCGGCCGCCGCGTCTGGCTCGCCAGGGCACTTTTCCCACTCGGGCTCACTCTCGGCCGGCAGACTGGCGGTGTTTCTTGAACCCCTTTGGCGGTGGCCGAGCTGGTGCGAGGCTGAGCAGTGTGGAGGCACTCCAAAGTGGTTCCGCCTTGGGAGTGTGTTCGACTGTTGCTGGTCTCTGATGGTCCTGAAATGGAGGTCGTCCTTGTGCAGGTGGTGCTCGCGCGAGAACCTGCTCCAGCTCGAGGTGCCGATGGGCGGCGTGTAGGCGTTCGAGCAGAGCAGGTAGCTCATCTGGTGCTGCAGTTCGTGTGCGGGCCGTCTCGCCGAGCTGGCCGACGGCGACCTGCTCAGTCGTCTCACCGCCAGATCGTCCCGAAATCTGTCCATTCTGGCCCCCTGCGACCCCCCAGAGCTGCCCCTCCACACGATCCAGTCGCTTGATACTGTGTCTGCGGGCCGATTTTCATGATTTTCACGATTTTCAAGCAAATCGCCCATTTTCTCACTTCTTGCCAAGCTAAGACGAGGGTCAAGAGGCGCCTCCGCCAGCAGCTGTCTGGAGCTGTGCGATCTGGCTATGCTGTCGCGCTCGAGCGAGTGCACGAACTGGCGCCGCCCAAAGTCTGCCAGTGATCCACTGTCCAGCTCGACCGGATTTTGACCAGCGGCTGGCCCCACTTTGTCGCCCGGAAACTGGCCAGCGGACGGCCTTTCCGGCGGCAAAGCGGCGCCCACCTGGGCCAGCAAGTCGCGCCGCTCGGCCCTGTCGAGTAGGTGCTCGTCCTCGTCCCACTCGCTGGCCGCCCGTTCCAACTGTTCGATCAGTTTCTCGATGGGGGCCGCACTGGCCGACCTTCTCACGCGATAGTCTGGCTCCTCGAGCCGCCTCAAGCGGGCCAACTGTCTCAGCAACCTCTTCGAGCTGCTCGTCGAGTGTCTCACTATTGGCCCGCCTGGACCGTCCGCTCTCGTCGCCGCCCAGCTGCTCGCGGCGCCAACTTTGCCCGCCGAGCCACAACTGGGCCCCAGCAGCTCGTCCCGGCCGGAAGTGGCGCCGCCCGGCGACTGTCTGTGCTCGTGTCTGTCACTCACTTGACCGTCTGGCAAGCTCGCCCTGTTGCTCTGCTCTCTCGCCTGCCGCCCGCTCGCCGCGGCACACAGTCTCAGCTCGTACTGGCGCCCGTCGGTGGGCGGCTGCCAGTGGGTGGCCGTCAGCTTCCGGAGCCAGTGGTCGCCGCCCGCCCGCTCGCTCGGCGCGCTCCTGGGCCTCCTCCGCCAGCCGCGGCCTTTCGAGTTCTCCCCCAAGCTCGGCAGCACTCGGACGGCGCCGCGCGAACGGATGCGCTCGAGCGGATCTCGCCGGTCTGCTGCGGGCGACGCTTCCGCCGCCGCAGACTGTCCCCGCGAGACTGCGCCGCTCTGTCTCTCTCGCTCACAGTCTTCGGACTCGCTGCGCTCGCTTTCCACTAAAGAAGCCGATCGAGCTATTCCACTTCCGCTCGCAAATGGCTCGTCTCTTTCGCCGCCACTCAGCAGCGTCGAACAGAGAGATGCCGAGCTCGACGAGCTGGTGAGCTCGCCGCTCGAGTTTGGCTCATACTTGACGCGCGTTATAATGTCTCTCATGCTGCTCGTCGTCTCCTCAAAACCATCCACTGCCACCCAGCTGCTTCTCACCACAATCTTCTCTCGCTTTTTCCTCCTCGTCCTAGTCGTCTCCCTTCTCAGCCTCACCTCTCGTCTCGCTGGGCCCCCTTCGTCCAACTTGGCGCCGAGCTTTCCCCTCGTCAGCCGTCTGGCCAACTCTTCATCATCCTCGCGCCTCTGCCTCTCGCAAGACTCGATGGAAGAGTGTCCTTTTAGATGGGCCGAATCTGATTGCTGGCCAGCTGCTTTCTGTCCTTGCTGCTTACAGACAGTCTCTCGGCTTCGATGAGCACCATTTGAGTCGCCACTTGCTGGCTGCCTGCTGGAAGCTTGTTGTCGAACTTGCACCCTTGCACTCTCACCCTCCAGCTTCCCGTTGTCTTGGTTACCTGTTCGATGCTTGTTCCAGTCAGTCTTGCCCCTAAGCTCACCTGTTGGCTGGCCTTCTCTTTGCTTGTGGTCTGATTCTTGCTCTCTGGCGGCCGAGTGGCCCTCTCGCTTGCCTGCCAGTGGGCAGCACCACTCTCGCCTCACCCTCGAAACTTTGCTCGTGCTCGTGCTCGTGCTCGCCTCTCGTCTCGTTGACGACCAGCAACAACCACCTGATGGAGCTGCTGAAGAGGCCCCCTCGACGGTCGCCCGCTCGCTCCCTCTGGCCTGGCTTTCTGCTGATTGGCCGGCAATAAACTGTGCGCCACTGTTTGTTGTTGTTGCTTGGAAATTTGGCTGCGGCAACAAAACGCTTGCTCGCCCGTCGTTCTGGTGGAAATGAGCAGCAATCGAGTCGGCAACATCATTTCCATCCTCAAGCTGGGCCGCCTCTCCACCAGCAGGGCCATTATTATTTACATCTGCCGCTCTGTTTGCATAGTCACGCCGATGGGAGCTCTCTGCGGCAACACTGCGCTGGCCCTCGCCCGCCGACTGTGTGCGGCGGCAACTGGCGCCCACTCGTTGCGCTCTATTGGGCTCGCTAAGGGCGCTCTCTGTTGTCATTGACTTCTCTTCTTCTGGCCTTCTCTCTCTCTCTCTGTTGCCTCCACGAGTTGAACACCCAACGCTCGTCGTTTCAGTTTGCACCCTCCACTAGTATTCTCTAGAGACTCTCTCTCTCTGTCTGGCGGCCCAACAACACAGTGGCCCTCGTCTCGTTCTAGCACCGATACACTGTGAGCAACAGGCACCACGACAACCACAAGAGCCATCAGCAGCGCGTCCCAAAACACGCGCTCTGCCCGTTTTCAATTGGCGCCAGTGGAGCTTGTTGCCTCCAGTCGGTGTTAGTTAGCAGAGACAGTCAGTCAGTCTCTAGTGGCTGGCCTGTTTGGTGGAAAGAGCACTCGTTCGATACACACTAATGATCATGGGCGAGCGGGCGCAATTGTTGGAAAAAATGGAAACGAAAATGAAAATGAAAAGGAAAGAAGCTGGAGTGAGGCGAGCGGCCAGAATCGGGCCGGCGAAAAAGGGGCGAAAACAAAGGCAGATGAAAGCACCGAACGGTTTATATTAAGTTACCACAGTGGAAAGCCTCGACGAGAGAGGAGCAAGAGGAGGTAGAAAAGGCGAAAACATGATCCTGCGAAAGTGGTTCCCTTTTCCACTTGCTCTTGCTCGAACTAGTTCACACGAGTGGCTGACTGTGAACCCAAGCAATAACAAAACATGCGCCTTCTTCTCATCCGCTGTTGGCTCTTGATTGATTGGACCATCCGAACGACAAGCGCAGGTGCCAAATACTTGCGTCGAGGGGCAACCCTTATCAAGCCCGTGCTTTTTCGGGCCGCCTCGGTGGCCAAAGTGTTGTGCAAAGTATCATCACTGTGTGTCGCGTTCAAAAGCTGGCCCAGAGGAGTGGGGAACCTTGGCAACGTCGGTGGCAGCAGTGGCAAAGAGTGCAAGTGTCACCGAACGGCCTCCAGACGGAAGCGTCGTCGTCTGTTTTGCTGGGCCGCTCGTTCAATGATGATAAACAATGCCATTGTGTTGGCCCGTGCATTGCTTGCAGTGGCCTTGCATCAGCCGGCAGACAGTCTACGTAGATCAGTGTCTAGTTGTGTCGACTTGTTTGGGCCGCCGCTTTGCCCCTGCCCCACAGAAATGCACGATGGCCAGCCCGTAGGGGACGCGCAACAGTGTCAGGCAGCAAACACATGACACCACCACTCCAGTTGGCCAACTGGAACCATTCGGCATGGAAAACGGCAAAGTTGCATGATTAATTAGCCTGACAATGAGAATAGACTGCAGGCACAACGAGCCGCCAGCTCAACTAACTGATTCCAAAAGTCAACTCCTCATCCAACCACTTTGCGCCACTCCAATGCTGCAATGAGCATTGGACCTTTCTGAACGTTCCGCCTCTACATTTTCGGCTCTCTAAACGATTCCCAAGTTGTCCTGCCCATCAGTGAATAAGTGAAGTGATCTTATCTAGATATATGAAGATCCAGACAAAGGCGTGCGGATATTGTTCAGCCGCCGTTTGGCGGCAAACCACCGATCAAGCTCGAGCGAGGCGTGCCCAGAGCGTAATTTCGGCAGCATTGATCAGAGCCACTTTGAGAGTAGACATAATCTTTTTCTCTTTAGTTCTACATGTAATCTCTTGTGAATGAAAGCATCATTGATAAAGCTTAGGATGCTTTGGAGTTGAGCCACTCCTTCAAGATCATGTTGACCAACTCCAAAGCATCCGAATGTTTATTAGCAACATCCTCAGAGAGCAGATTGAGCAATTTTTCCAGCATCACTCTTCTCGAACGTTCGCCTGTCGACGTCATGTCTTCGATAGCGTCAAACTCAGTCAAAACATCCAGAATATATTCCACAAATATGAATAGGCCATCATCTTTTTGTGCAAATTTCACCCTGTTGCTCGGTGATGAGTCTGAATGAAGTTCAGACGAGAATAGTTCCTCCATGCCAGAGACTGGCTGACCTTCCTCTTGGAGCATCCTATTCACATCCTTGCGGAAGGATCTCTCAAACCAATCTTTGGTCAGAGCCAAATCGGAGGAGCCAGACACAAGGGAGCCCTGGAGCTTATTCTGCGCCACTTGGCTGGAGGCCTCGTCGAGCAAACTTTCAATGATGAGATCGCTGCTGGTCCTCAGGGAGGATTGTGTGCCATCTCCCAGCTTCAACATTGTGCCTTTCGAGTTGGCGAAGACTTGCCGATGAGCCAGATTAGATACCACCTTCTGAAGGAGATACCTTAGATGCTCTTGGCCAATTTCTGGTCCACTTTTTTCCGCCTCCAATTGGATGGACTTTTCGGTGGCCCGTCTCAGAAGATGATGTCTCACCAATTGGAGGGAGAAGAAATCGTCACTCCTCAATTTCAGCCTGATTTTCGTGTCCTGCTCGGAACTTGAGCTAGCGGGAAGCTCGAGTTGAAATTCTAGGAAACAAGCTGTAAAACTGGACTCAAATCTGAAGGAAACTTCCCTGACCTTTTGGGGACTCTCCGAGTCGAAACTGTTGGCCAGCTCGGTGGACCATTGACGGTGATCGATGCACTCAGCCAGCCAACCGGCAAAGGTCCTCCAACTGGCCACCACTGCATCAGCTCTAATCGAGCGGTCGCCCACCGACGCCGGTCGCCTGTTGCTAGAGGTTAGCTCGAGTTCCATAGTGCTCTTGTCGCCGCGACTGCCTGGAGCTGAGCCGCCCAACTCTCGACTGGCCTGGTTGTCACCTCTCGATGGATTTTTCGTCACATATCTGAACGATTGCAGCGGTCTGATGGGGAGAGATTTTTTGATCAAAGTCCCGGGCGCGTCCGGCTCCGAAATGGAGCGCGAGCGCCTATGATATAGGCTGATGGCAAGCTCGCTGGCAGCGGCCAAGATGCGCCAGTTTTTCGATTCTTGTTTCGAACTTGACCCCTTTGGCCTCATGCTTTGTCGTGACCGGGCGGCCATCTTGGAGGGATCTCTGAGCAGAAAGTAGGCGCAAATTTGTCCATCCGCATTCGAGATCCCATCGGGTAGGACTAGGGACAAGGAAATCGATACACTTTCGGGCCTAGTCTGCTCCAGCTCAACCAGAGCCCAACTGAATGCCGGTTCAGTCAATCTTTGATCCAATTTCTGGCTCAGCGTGAAACGTTTAGTGGCACAGCTCTTGGAGATCTCAAATTGCCCGAGAGGCTGTCTATTCTCGATGTGAATCTTCTTTACCAACTTGCAAGCCTCACCCTCTGGCCATGCAATGGCACACTTGGGCACTTGAAAGACGACCAAAACCCGCTCGATTTGTATCAAATTTGGCCAGTTCATCGAAAGCCTATAGGTGGGCCCCATCGGACTGGAGTGGGCGAGCGACTCGTTGATTGTGTTGGAATCGATCAATTGAACATCAATCATCTGGCTAAGAGTATCTAGAAAGTTTTGCCGCTGGACATTCTCAGGCAACTTCACTCTGCTCTGCTGGCCCTCCAGCTTGGCCCCCAAAGTATCCGAGATGCCGGCCGGTGTTCCAGAACGAGACCTCTCAGTCTGTGGCTCATCGGCCAGGAGGATCATGGTGCCAGCATCTGGAGTCTCTGCAGCTGCGAGCTCGACAGACTGGCGCTCTAGCTTTGCTATGTGCTCCTTGAGGAGTGATATATTTTTCGTCAATTTCTCGACCTCGTCAAGCAGAAATCCGGTGCCTCCAAGAGCTGCGACTAGTTTCTGCTGGTAGAAATCATTGTGCTTCTGTTTTATAACTCTCTTAGAGTGTATTTTGAACACCAGAAGGTGGCCCATGTTGGTCAGCGACACCACAAGACCCAGCGGCTGATAGTGGCACATGGTCATGATGTATAGATTTCGCTCCTTCAAGAAGAGAAAGTTGAACATCGCGTCAGCTGCCTGTGCTCCAATGAGTTTGAAATTATGCACCAATTTAGGTCTGACCTTTGGCATAACACTTCCCATAGGCTCCTGCTGCTTGGTGGATCTTGTCTTGTCTTTTTTCCCCTCCAACTCAGGAGCACTAGGCGCCCTCTGTTCGTCGAAATCGATGAAAGATCTATCGTAGACAGTCAAGAATGGTATCTGAGACTCTTGCTCGAATTGAAACACCAACAAGTGGCACCTGTAGGCAATCAGGAAGTATTTGGGCCAGTTGTTTCTGGCTTTCTCATCGTTGTGTGACCAAAACGGGCATAAACATCCCGCCAACTCTGACGGTTCGTCTCTCTCCTCATTTGGGTCATCATCAGCCATCATATCGTCGAGCAACTTCAGAGAGCTTATCTCTTCCCTCAAATTCAGAGACCAACATTTTTCCAACTCAAAACTAGGCTCAGCGGGCAATAGTTTGTCTGGATCCTCCGGCCGCCTATAAGCGCTGCTTTTCTCTCGCCCGTTTCCATTGTCGCTTAGCCCACTATCAAGACCGTTGAAATGGTTATCGACCCTCCTCAGATCATCTTGGTTATTCGGCTGGCCTTGATGATCGTCTAATTCGGCCACAAGCAGATTGTGGGCCTGAATTAGAGGCAGCTGCCAGTTTACATTTAATATGACGACTTGTGAATCGTCGATCTCGCTAATGAAATCACAGCCAAGTTTCAGCTCGTCGTATTCTCCCAAATTTGGATGCACACACTTGCCGTGGTTGAACAAGCTAACAGAGCCATCGGCGCGTCTGAGCAAGACAACATGGGGACGATGGGTGAATAATGGAATGATATGGATGAATTTTTCCCTATTATTTGGCGGCAGGCTAACTTGCTCATTGTTGAACAGGTGAATTGTCGATACAAGTTCGGAGTGGAATTCTAGGTTGTAGTTTTTATTGTTCTGCCTCAGGCGGACACAATAAAGATAATAGCATCTCTCTGACAATAAGTACAGATTAAACTGACACATATAGCTCAATAAATCTTTAGTGGACTGTTGTTTGCTTGCCTGCTGGCCCGAATGGGCCTGTTGCGTCTGGCATTGTGTCTGCGAGCTTCTGAAGCCGTGAAACTGCTCCCCGATCATTGCAGGAGGTCCCACCATTTGTGAGGCAAAATTTAGGAATAACTCATCGCAGTTTTGACGATCCTTAGCACCATTCAAACTTATCCTCGTATCTCTGGAAACACTCAATATCTCCTCCGCGTAACCATCAATGAGGGAGCGGGCAATTAAACAGCCCCCAGTGGTTAGGAGGAGGCATGTTGATTCTAGTTGCTGCTCTAAGCTGGGGTTCCTCGTTGATCCTTCAATTAAAATCTGATTTGAGCCACCGAGCAATTCAAAGTGCACAAATCTCTCCTTTTTGTCTAGAGCCACTTCTTTGAGAGTCTCGAATTTTGAATTCTGTTCGTCAACCGCATTTAAACAAGACAGGCGCAAAACTTGAGGATCAACCAAATCCTCTTCAGCTCCAACTTCTCTTTTGTTTATACGACCAATCGGAGCTGTGGTTGAGTACGGCTTTTGGTTCTTCAAACTCAAACTCAAACTTCCAGCTTTTGGATCAATTCGGTCGTTGGATGATAGCTGCAAGATTCCAAAGGTTGGTGGGCGACGAGCAAACAGGATGGTGACTAGCTTGAATGGACCATTTTCGGCCAGATTGGAGCCTAAATTGGTGATGTAATATTTGTCCATCTTAGCTTGATAACTTGCCCGAGGCAATGAAGATCAATACGACCAGCTTCTTCTAACTTGAAAGGGCCTCTGGGCCGAAACTGAAGGGCCCAGAGCAGGGATCACATGTTGGAGGCCCGGGAGTACGGCGAGGGTGGTTGCCACTAGCAACCGGAAATCGGGCGCCAGTTTTGTGCAAGATTTCGTCACTATCATAAGTGGTTGCTCACTTCATACATCGATTTGATGGGCATGATGGTGCTTTGAGTCCGGCGGAAACTACTTCTGCTACTTCAGGAAGAACCCTCCAAGGAAACGTTAGGGTATTGTCCATTGAAGGTGGTAGCTGGGAAGCCTGTTAAAGGATTGGAAGAGAGCCAGACACGGCCTGAACTTTGCCATGGATCGGCGGCGACCAGGTGCTGATGCTTGATTGCAGCAATTAGTGCGCGTGCCTATTTGATTATCTCATGAGATAAGTGCGCCCGCGGACACAAAGCTCGAGGGTGCGGTGCCGTGGCGGCCGGGGTGCCAGCGGCGCGTTGCGATAGTCATCATTGTCTTGTCCCACCTCTGATGCACTTTTCCCCTTTCCACCCTTCTGTGCAGGATTACGGCCCATGCATATAGAGAATCGATTACATTTTGGCGTGTCTTTCTGGCGTGCTTCCAAGTGGGGAGGCCGTGCGCGTTTTTGATGCCGTCGATCAATACGCATTCGACTTTTTTACATTCTGCCTCGTCTGACTCGTGGTAGAGAACGAGTTGGTTCATTCTGGTTGTCCATTGTGGCGGCAGACACAGATTTTCCAAACAATTATTATAATTTTCACTGAAGAAAGAGTCTCTCCCTACTCTTCTCATTTGTTGACTAGCTTGCTTTCACAAGATTAGCCCTCAATAAATTTGTCACCAATCAAGACCCATCGAGCCATGATGGAAACTTCGCCGGCATCCCTAGTTGTTAGCTCGTTGGCCCTAGCCATGTATGGCTTCTCATGGTACTATATGCGTTATCAGCGTGAGTGTTAACCCTGTTCTCTCGTCTCTAACAACAAGAAATTGTTGAACCATCTCTCAACTAGACAACTTACCAAACTCAACCACGGTCCAACACAAATCTCGCAATCCACACAATATAGTCGATAACGATAAATTTCATAATGAATTAGTTCCGCAGCCACTTCGAAAGTATGGCCATTGGCAATATCTCACCAACTGGACCTTGACAGCGCAACTGTTGGCTCATCTTCTCCATGTAGCGGCCTACTTCTTGAAATTCCTTAGGATGCCCCGTGATTTTGTTTTCACAACAATGGCCTACCCGATGGCCAATATTGTTACCTTTACCTTCTGGGGAGTCTGGTTCTTCATGGGCCGCGAATACATTTTCCCTGCAAAACTAGATCCCCTCATTCCCTCGTGGCTGAATCATTCCATTCATACGATGATTGTTCCCGTCAATCTAATCACGGTAGCCGTTACCAATCACAAGTACTATAACAATGGTGTCTTGATGACGATTGGGGTCACTACGCTATACACAGTAGTGTTGCAATACATCAAGAGGGAATCTGGATTATATGTCTATCCTTATCTAGAAACCTTCGATGAGAAAGGCAAACTCATCTACTTTTCTGGTCAAGCCATTTTCGCGTATCTAATGTATAAATCCGGTCAACTTCTAACCTATGCAATACACACAAAAAGGCCACCTGAGGGAGTTAGGAAGATGAGGAGTGCAAATGTGAGCACAGCACGGAAGCAAAATTGATCTCTAGATAGCTGTTGTTGAAGTCAAGAATGGTCTTTGAACGACCCAGAGGGTCACGATTTGTCCGAAAATTGGCTCGTACAAGTCGGTCACGGACATGCTCCATCAACAGAATTTCCTGTCGGTACTAGTCTAACAGAAGTGAAGAAATGATAATAACATGAACCCGCCTAATCAATTCTCAGGAGCATGGAGAAAGGCTCATCTCAAGCGATCAATTTTCGTGCAGCACACGTTTTCCCCATAAATTGCAGGCATCTTCCCCGAGTCGGTTGCCATACCAGTGATTGAGAGAGGCAATCATGTGTCTGTGAAGGTAACTTTTGAAAGGAATAAAAGTTTGCGAATATGCAAGCTCTAGGCAACTGTTACTTTTTCAAGGCTAGTGATTTTTGTGTTTAGGCGATTCGAGCCCATAGGCGACCATATAATTTTCGCGCAATCTTGACAAAATTCTTCATCCTCTCCCACCTAACCTTCGAGTGAAGCTTAGTCTACGCACATCGATTAGTTTGATCTACGAAGATCAGAGATTGATCTTCTAGAACGATCCTCGAGAAGTTGCCATTAGGGAAATCCGTGATTGTCGGGAACGGAAAGAGCTTGAAGACATGGCTAGAGATCGAAAGAGGAGGACCCACTGTAAGTCTAGCTGGCCTCATCGGCTGCTGTGATCTCAGACTGTGTGGATCGAGCGACCTTGGTGTTTGAAATCGAGCGGAAGAAGGCGAGTGAAATCTTGCTATTTCACTTAGGCTGTACGAGCGGTGAGACTTGAGATTGTTCTGATAAGAGGGTCTTTGCTCGCCAGACACAAACGGAGGAACCGTAAAGGGCGCTAAGCCCTGTGCCTCGAATGCCCACTGTTCGCCAAAAATAGGGTGCTAGATTTCCGTCCGACGCCGGCTAGGAATGTAACCGTATTTTTGACACGCACTGCCCACGTGGGCTGGTGAAGGGGATCGAAACTTGGACACTCCCCCTCTGCGTGGTCTACCGCTGCACAGTTAGCCCATTGCCGAGCACCGATCCAGGCGAGCCAGCATGTCCGGCCTGGCATGCTTGCGGCAGAAAAGCACGTGAGCCGAGAACTGATATAAATTAGACGATTTCTTTTCATTCAACTTGTCCGATCCGAAGAGTCTGGAACTTTGAGGATCGTGCCACAGCTCATTGGATAAACCCTGGACTTAGTTAACTCACATAAAATGGATCCGCACTAGAGTCTTGCTAGGTAAGTTTACGATCATCGGCAATGTCGCCCAGTCAGATCGAACAATATGATGAACAAATTATTTGCTACTCTTTACGGGTCTTTGATGGACTCGTATGACGATAACCTAAACCGCCAGTATAGACTGTGTTCTGAATCCTGAAATATAAACTACCTCAATCATTGTCCATGAACAATCAGCTAACCTCCACGAAAATCAATCACATCAATGTTCCCAGTCTCACACGAGTTATGATCCAACTCAAGTTTAAGAGTAAGTTCCATTTCATTAGCTCCACTTCTCACACCCCTCTTGCAAATGATGATATCATTAGTTCATATGAGCTTCTGTGATTCAAAAATTCGCCCCTATCTGACTTGCCACCTTTGTATTCTTCGAAGGTCTGTTTTTGCATCGATACTAATAGAAATTTCAATCCAACACAGCAACAATCGCACTAAGCCCACAAATACAATTTGAACTTCAAAGAGTAACTTATGCAAGAGGTGAGTTCACAAGTCTTACTGATCGAGTCGCGTTAGCCCTGCTAACTTGTTGATTGCAATGATGAATGTAGTGACATGATGTCACAAGCTAGTGGGAATCTCAATGAGAAATCATGATTATGAAAATTATAGCGCGTACTGAGCGATCAACTCTACCAGTTTTAACGTCTGCTCATCATTATTCAACCAGCTAACTGAAAGTTCTTATGTTGAATATCCAAATTACCAGTACATGGAGTCCTTGTCCAAGATAATCAAGTTGGCGCAAAACTCTAGACACGTACAAGAGAGCATTGATATAATCGAGGAAGCTTTTAGACGATATAAGATCGAGAATACGTGTATAAGTTTCAACGGGGGCAAAGATTGCACTGCCGTTTTACATCTAGTCCATTCCGTCGCAACTAAACTATCATCTTCGAACAACAATGACGTCCGGATCACTGCCTTCTATGCTCAATTACCGGACCATTTCCAAGAGGAGTCCAAGTTCGTTCAAGAAACAGTGAAGAAATACAAACTGAACCTTTTGCAATATTCCACTAATTCGCTTAAAGATTCTTTGCACAGGCTCAGGTCTGATGTACCCACCATCGAGGCAATATTTATTGGAACGAGAAGGGATGATTTTAAACCTGGTACACAAATGGGCCCGTTCGAGCCAACCGATAACAGCTGGCCAAAATTCATGCGTGTGAACCCCATTCTTAATTGGTCGTATGTCCAAGTCTGGGATTTTATCCGGCAGCTTGATATACCTTACTGTGATCTTTATAACCAAGGTTACTCATCCTTAGGTACACAAAAGAATACGTCGAAGAACTCAAGTCTACTCAGATACGACGAACACCAGCGACCGTATTACCTACCGGCTTGGTATTTGACCAGTGCTCGCGAGGAACGTATTAGCCGCTCCTCATCGAACGACACATCATCTTAGCATTTGTCTGAGAAGCAATGAACAAAAATAGTGAGAGACACTGCCCACCCACCTTTGTTGGGCGGATGGAACCATTCATAGAGAAATAAAATTTGTTACATTTTCTCCAACATCCTGCCTCCTTAGCACTATGTCTATTCTCGCTTACATGATGAATCTAAGAATGCATCCCCCAAGATAGCCCCTCCGGCTTTGATCACGGACCGAGCCGTCAAGTCCAACTCCTGCATGCTCTTACCAATTGCTCGACAGCACATTGACGACCACAACGTTATCATTCGTGAGCGCCATGGGTCCTCCACCGTTGCCAATGATTGCCCTTCTGGGTGGTGCTGGCGGGCTATAGGCAGGTTGTGGGAGTTGGAATGTCGGCAAAGTTGGCAGTGATGGTGGTTTCAGTAAATTGGCCATTGGATTGATAACCCCGAGCGGGTTTGTTAAAGTGGGCGGTCTGAAGCTGGAAAAGAAGGAGCTTTGCCTCGGATCACTATGTTGATGGCCTGATGATGAATGGTTGCTCTTTAATTCGGCATCGCTCGACTTGTCTATGACCGACATCACTTTGGTCGAGTTAACTCTTTGTAGCAAATCTTCCGTATCTTCCCCCACCAATGGCACCACATAGTGATGCGGACCCTTAGTATTGTTGGAGTTCGTTGGCGGCATCATTGTTTTCAGAGCTTCCTGCTCGTAATAATCCTTTATCGCCTGGAGCTGACTTTGGTGAAACATTTTCCGCAACCGATCGGGATCTCTCGCGATCGAAAAAGTCGCTGGTGCGCATGACGACAAGCTAACCAAACAAGTGATAGTTACAATCGAAACAGATAGAATCCTCATCCTGAGATAAGACAGACCAAGGGTTCAGTTATTACTCGATATCGACAAACTATGAGACGACCTTCTTTCAAGTCAAAGTGCAATCCTAACCTCTATGCAAATCGTCTCATCTACATTCCTGATTGCATAAACAGATGCCATAATTTTCATCGAGTGGACTTGTTGCACGGCCGAGAACAAGCGAAAGAGTGAAATGATTTCCCTAGCTCATCTAGAGCATGTTCAAAAAATAGAAGTAAGCAGACCACCAATGAGACTGTCTGTGTGAAAACTGAATTGTTTTTACACTCCTCCTTGCCGTAGAATCTGCAAGCCAATTAGATTTGTCTTTGAGGTTGTCGTTGGGGATTGGCTTTGGCTGAGGTCTATGTTGAGAGCCTCTGTCTACTGTTATGCCTCTCCACCGACTCAGCTCCATATATTAGGCGAGCAAGATCCTTCCGCTACTCTACGTAAACACGCTGGGGGGCTACCATTTTTAGTGCATTGAGACACATTCAGAAGCTCATAGGGCATCATCCAAATGTTCCAACCCCAGACGATGCTCACTCTCGAGTGATTGCACTTTTACTTAATAAGGACTTGGCATCATTCCCACTCCACAAGCTCAGGCTGCGCTCCGCGATCTTTGGGCTTTCCGAGACCCAGACCTCTAGGCTCCTTCTAGCAATTAGCATGGGGGCTGTTGCCTGCTTACTGCCAGCGAGCAGGCCTCAGCGCACGAAGCCAGCCAACTAACGCCCTAGCTTGAGTCTGTGCCCTAGAGACATGGTGCCTCTATATCGACGTTTCATCTGCACTAGCGCATACTAGACCTCGTCCACCGGATGAAACCGATATCTCTAACGATTGGATATTAGCTTTCTTTGGACCCATTGTTCCGAGCAGATTAATACTGGACACCGGAAGATTTCTTTGAAACAATTGATAACCTTTTTCAAGTTATATCTATTCAAATCAGACCAAACAAAAAGACATCAAGATGTCTGTCGAAGAATTAACCAAAGAGCAAGTTCAGATGCTCCGCAAGGCTTTCGACATGTTCGATAGGGAAAAACGTGGCTGCATCCATACTAACATGGTCTCGACAATTCTGAGAACATTAGGCCAGAGTTTCGAAGAGAAAGAGCTACAAGCATTGATAAAAGAAATTGACGCCGACGGTAAGTATCTAGATCGCTTTTCATAGACGCGCTAAATAATCTGAACAGTATAAGCTCGAACGCCCATCTAACACTTCACGAGCGTCAACCTGACCTCATACAAAATCAACAGGTTCTGGTGAAGTGGAGTTTGATGAGTTCTTAACTCTAACAGCCAAGTTCTTGGTCGAAGAAGACACTGAGGCTATGCAAGAAGAGCTGCGTGAAGCTTTCCGCATGTATGACAAGGAGGGTAACGGTTATATCCCGACCAGTGCATTGCGAGAGATTCTCCGAGCTCTGGATGACAAGTTGACCAATGACGAATTGGACGAGATGATAGCCGAGATCGATACCGATGGCTCTGGAACAGTTGACTTCGACGAGTTCATGGAAATGATGACAGGCGACTAAGTGTGCAAGATTGTGCTCTAGTATTTGCATAAAACAGCGGATATTGTAATTTATCTGATGATGCGCCCCAGGGGAGGATGTCATGAATAGTAATAGATTACGGGGGGAAATGATGTTGTGGGCATCTTGAGTGTTTGTGTGAGACTCAACTTGGAGATCTTGGTCATGTTAGTATGGGTTGCTGAAAACTACAATAAATGAGAAAAATAACTTGTTTCATTTCATCTCTTACTTCGTGAAAAAGTTGTCACGTTAATTGTACCATGTCTTGGACACTAATATAATGCAACATCGGTATGTGTCTAAATACCCTCCATCGGTTTGAAGTAGAGGCAAAAGAGCCCGATGGTTAGGAAACACAGTATATTACCGACCTCAACTAGGAAACACTGAATAGGTTTTATCTTTGAATCAGGGGAAGAGGGCAGCTATAGGTTAAGATTAGGTTGACATAGGGACTTAGATCGACTCATGATTGATAGAGTTGCTACTTACGATTGGTTCCTGACCAGAGCGTGCCAATAGGATTGGCAACGCGAAAGTGGACACCATGATACCTGAGGTGAAAAATATGGCATAATCTCTGGTAGAAATTGATGTCTTCCTATCTAATCCTACAACTGTTTGCTCGATGATACGTCTTGAAAATAACATCGGTAGTGGCAGTAGAATATAAAAAACGAGGACCAATAAAGGGTAAAAGTTGCTTTCGTTCTTGGGTAAAGTACAGGATAGGACCTCAAAAGTGATACCCATAGAAGCAATGAAGCTCATTGCAAGGATTGGCCTCTGTCCAGGCATGATTGCCGGTTTGCCTGATTCCTAGATTGTTCTTAGCACTGAAGAGAAGGTGATGAATTGATAACTTGGAAACTGAAGACTGGTCAAGTGTACAGAATAGGTGCCTCAATCCTGCTGTTACAAAGAAAGGGGTGAGGCCAGCGACACCGACTCTATCACAATTTGGGCGCCATGCACCATGCGCTGCAGCCACCAGTTGCACTAGGCAATCATGAGGGGCGTCCGAGGGGATACACGGGTCGCGCGCACTGGTCATGGCCAATCTAGAGATGAACGGTATACGCATGTAGCCAGTTAAATTAGGATCTTATCCAACTAGTGGTCGCATCCAGCATAGCGTGGATGTTCGGGACAATCCGGACAAAGGGGCGTGTCTCGTACCTCGCTGTCCCGCGGGACAGCGAGGGACAAAATGCACAAATTGTGCGGGAGGTACAAAATGTACAAAATGTACACA
>Ga0058701_10000283_pt1 | contig 40990 bp, 38 predicted proteins | sample AgamicOrMae_FD_97039 | JGI IMG/M metagenome (GOLD analysis project Ga0058701, IMG submission 97039) | Agave microbial communities from Guanajuato, Mexico - Or.Ma.e | ecosystem: Host-associated > Plants > Phyllosphere > Phylloplane/Leaf | place: Guanajuato, Mexico | collected 2012-06-04
AGCTCGCCTCTCTTCCCCCTCTGCCTCTGTGTCTCTCTATGCGTTTCTTTCTCTTTCTACCCCTCTCTCGATCTCTCGCTCTGTCTGGCGCTCTCCCCTCTTTTTGTGCAGATTCGGATCAACCAAAACAAAACCCCTCTCTCTCTCTCTCTTCCCCCTCTTGAGGCGGGCAAAATCAACTCACACTCACACAACCGAAGAGTCAGACCGGGACAGAGTCCGGTTGCCAGCCTTGTTTAGTAAGAATTTAGCAAAACTGACCAAGCTCATTCTCTGCTCGGACTGCCTTAACTGTTTCAGAATATCCTTTGGCCGCATTGAATAGCAGTTATGAGTTCCTAGACCTAGGTTCACACCCACTCACTCGCTATCTCCTCATATCTTCTAATTGCACAAGGTTTTCTGAGGCATGAAAGGGATCTCATGTGAGAGGTTTGTCTAGATAAAAGTGAAAATTTAATCACATCAGTTTATACTATCAACTATACAAGAGAAAAGACAAAGAAACCTACACAAAGCAACACTATGGGAGACTGGCGACTAGAGTCCTTTAGAATGTTCTTATTCCTAGCTTTCCCTGTTGGAGCCTTTATTTTCTTCAACAGCCGTAATTTTTACGAAAGTTCACTCAAGCAGTCCATGCAAATGCTCTCAAGAGATGTTGATTTTGCTAGTATAGCGAAGTACGAGCAAATTATGTCGAAGCAAGAGGTAGAAAAGCTTGGTGATATGATAGAGAAGTTAGACGGTGACAGTACAAAGTCGGACCCGTCTAAACAAACTTCAACCCCAGCCACATCGCCTGGCTCAATCTACTCTAAAGTACTGTTAGCAAAACAAAAGTAGGAGGTGATATATTGATATATACATCTACACACATGAACGTTTGAATATTACATATTTCTATATTTGAATGCCCAAATGGAAAAGGTTTGCGCAACAATTAGTCAAGTGGTGCGCGAAGTGGAACCAGGTCTAACTTACTCTCACTTTTGCCAAGAGTCTTTTTTAGACGCTCCCTACGAGAACGAAACAACCCTGTGAGATTTTACCAACTAGATCATCATCGTGACCAGATGGAAAAAAAGAAGCGAGAGAAAAGTGCAAAACATATTAGCTGAATCAAGTTCTGATATTAGATTCACTTTTTTGTTTCTTAAGAACACATCAAATGATATCATTCTCATTTGCTGCAAACTATCACTTTACGAGTCACAAGTTTGATTACTCATCAAAAGGGTAAGAGGAGTAGTCAGCGCTAGAGTTGAAGAATAGAAATTGTACTAGCTCAAAGTAAGCCAATAAAGAGAAGCCAACTCAAGATGCATTCATCAAGACAAATCAAATCCTTTATCTTCGCCATAGTCCTAAGCATTTCAATCATCTCACAGCAAGTCCATTGTGGTGCCCACGATGAGCTTGCGAAGAAGTTTGTCAAGCTGCTGATTGCTGCAGCCCTTCTATCTCCACCTGGCTTCGGCTTTGCACCGGTACCACTTCCGCTGCCCATTCCGGTAAGAATCAACGTCAACCATGAGCCCATAATAGGCCCTCCGATTCCCCATCCATTCATTCATGGCGGGTTTGCGGGCCACACATTGGGCGGCATAGGTGGAATCGGTGGTCTCGGTGGGCTGGGCCACCATGGGTTCGGTCGTAGAAGGAGATGAGCTAGACTAGGGTCTATCGCAGGGTGCACGTTCCCCTCCCGTTGCGCCTACGAAACATCAGGATCGAGAAGTTAGAGACCTGAAGATGACCCGTACGGCGCTGAGTCCACCTCAATACTTCAGGCATCGATTTGGAACATGTTGATGGACAGTTCGAAGAGCGAAATCAGTTGCCTAACAGCAAGGCCTAAACTGAAAAACTGGATTGTTCTCCGCAAAATGGCTCCTCTCAGAGGATCTGTAGACTGGCATAACTCGACAGTTGAGGACTAGTTGCGGGAAAAGTTCAAGATTGTCACCAAAATGTCGTTGTGTAGCTTCAAATGAAACTGAAACTGCGCTTGTTTCTCTTGTTATATCGAGCTCCTCTAATGGAACGTTGACTCACCGAAATCGATTTGGCGGCCCAATCTCAAGAAGGGGAAATAATGCATGGAAAAGGGGAGGAAAGGAAGCGAAGCAGAGAGAAAAGGAAAGGAGAAAGAAAACGAGAACAAACAAATGTGGGGAAGGAAGGAAGGCAAGAAGAAAGGAAAAACGTCATCTGGTTTCACATATCCAGCATCATTAAGACCGAGTTGTGTTGGTTACTTGCTTGTATCGTAGCCTAAGTGGAAGAAACGGAGTTGATGGCGACAGAGTTATCGTGTATGTGCATGTGTGTGTAAGTATGTATGTGTATGTGATTTTGAGTAGATCATTGTCTGTGTGTGTAAGTGCTTATTTAGTTGTTTCGCCTAATGTTGTCTCTAGTTGTTATTGAATAGATAAATAGATAATAAATAAAAAAGAAAAATAAAAAAAATATTGAAATACAGAAATGTAAAAGCATGAACCGAGTGTGTGGTATGCCAACGAACTGTTGGAATAATGGTTACAATCATTGTTGGCAACCAGTTTTCCATTGATAGTATTCCATCAGCCGGCAAGGAGCAAGCAACAAGGCAGCAAAAGCCGCAAGCAGCTCTAAGGATTGGCAAGAAAGTTCGTCCGTATCAGATTTGTCTTATTACTTTTGCCCCTGAACTCGTTCGCTCGAGGTAGTTGGCCTGCAAGAGGTTGGAGCTTTTCTCCCCTTCTGTGTGGCCCTCTTTTTGTAGCCCGAAAAGGCGACATCTTCACTTGGGGGCAGATTGCAGAGGTCCAACTCATCCGACTGGCTTGCTCTTGCAACGTGGTGCCTCTTCAAGCACATTTTCTGCTCGTCTGAGGCGAAAAGTGTATTCGCAATAACTTGGCTGAGCTGGAGAATGTCGTGTCGGATTGGTAGGTGAACTCGCCTACGAGGATGACACCTGACAAGAGGCTGTATCTGCTCGCTGCCAGCCGGCTTGGTGGCGCCTTCTTGCCGTGTTTTAGCCGCTCGAGCAACAGGTTGCCGGTGGGCCTAGTGTGGAGTGCAAATTGACAGCCGATAAATCAGCAGGCCGACCAGTTTGGGCGAGGTCGCTCGCCCCCAGCTCCTCGGGGGAGCCGCCAGATGAACCCTTTGGGCACTCGAGAGCAGGCGGAGGTCTAGCAGACGAGAGACGGTCTGCTATCAAGGAGAGGCCTCGGCAGGTTCTGCTTGATGTCGAGTAGGCCAGTTTCGTCTAATTTCACCTCTCGGAAGTTCCAAACTCTGTCTTGATGCCTTTTTTGTGCTAAAAGTGGCAACTCGAGCTGGCCAATCTCAATCCGTCTGTGCAATGCACTTTCCGAAATCATTTCACAGCCTGAGACTGGCTGCAACTCTTTTCCGAAAGCCGCCGGCTCTTGGGAGACGTCGGAAGCTCCTCGTGATATGAGATAAAATTCTTGCCTCAAGCTTGGAGCTCGAGGCAAGAAGAATCTCCTGAATTGTATCCATATTTTGCAATTAGAGTGCCGCCTCGAGCCTGAGATGTCGCCCTCTACAACTAGCAAAACGAGAGGGCCACTCGCTGGGGACGAGCATGACAACTCTCAGTTGGCCAGATAAGATTAACAGGCAGCAGTGGCGACCAGCCAGATGCAGAGACAGACTCTGGTCGGCCCTAAGGAATACGAGCGAAGCACAGGTTGTCTCTTGGGTGTGCTTCAGTTGGTGGTTTAGTTGTTCTTGTTGTGCAATAAAGTGCACTTCTTTTGGCCACCAAGAAGCGAAAAGACGACCACTCGAAGAGCAGAGAGCAGCCTCCGAGTTCTGCACCTCTGCAGGACCTTGTCCAATGCTGTTCGGGGAGCTCCACTGGACCTGGTTGCTCTGAGCTTTGCGAGAACTGAGCTAAGTGGAAACGTTTTGCTCAGCTTCATTCACTGGCCACTGAGACGGACTCGAGAAGTTGAGCCGCCAGAACGAGAGTGTGTCTTTTCGAATGAGTGTGATTTTGAATTTTTAGTCCAAATGCCACAGCAATTTGGACTAAAAATTCAGACCCTCTGGAGTGGTCCCTGTCTAATTGGACTACGGGCTAATTGCCGATCTGGCTAATTGAATTGAATTGAATTTCTGTAATTCACTTGGCGGAATTCCCACCCAAAGCAGCGGAAAACAAGGAGCGCTATGCTCTAGCTTGTCTGTCCGTCACTAGTGATCGGGATTGGTGATCCACTTTTTCCGCCAGTCTGTGGCAAGCGAGTCGCGTTTCAATTGGCCGGCCATGCAATGACAACTGATCGCAAAGACCTACATTGGCACCCATTTGGCCGAGCGTCTCGCCACCAGTCCTCAGGGTGCTCATTTGGGAATCCAAATGAGCAATCTCGGCTGACATTGAAGGTGGCCTATGGATGTGAATACAGTAAGACGTCAGGATCGAAGGAAAAACGACAGCGATCTTGTTGCATGGCCGCTGACTGAACGCTGATTGAACGCTGATTGAACCACTGCTACACATTGGGCTCCAGTTGGCGACCTCCAAATGGTGGCGCCCAGTCAGTTTGGCCTCAATTTCTCCATTGGCCAAATTGATAACTCGCCAATTTCCAATTTTTTCTCGTGAAGAAATTGACGCCGCCCACTGGAGACTGGGGCTCGGATTGCGATCGCTGAGACAGTTGTGGAAGTGGATGGACTAGGCCAAGTGGCAATTGGAGGAAATTGGCACCATTGGATGCAGTCGGAGGGGAAATGGAGAGATCAGACTAGAGCTTAGCTGTGGCCGAGTGGCGAGTGTAGATGTAATGTGTGGTCTGAAGTGGCTCCTTCGACGTTCGGTCCCCTTTTTTGGCCATCCCATTTGGGCAAAGCCAGTGGTTTGAGAGTGTGACAGACTCGCGAGCCAGTCTGGCTGGGCGACACACAGGCGTGAAGCGAGTGTCGCCCAGCCCCGGTCGAGGTCATGCGAGAGAGAGCTGGCCATGGAGCGAGCAGGCCGGCTGCTTGGGAGTGGCGCCGCGAGGGGGACGCCGCCAGGGGGGGGGCGCGAGGTGGCCGCTCATGCGCGCGGACCAGCTCGGGTCTTCGGGCGGCCCGCGGGCGCCAGTGTGTCGGGTGGCGCGGCGTCGCACTGTGGAGAAACGCGTGCTATCACGCGCGCGGCGGGCCCGCGCGCAGGCGACACATCGGGCAGAGTGGAGAACTGCGAGCCAATTGGACGCACTGCAGAAGTGTCTCCGCCTGCCCGAGATTAGACTACTTCAAATTTAAAGCACCAGCGCCAGCGGGCCGGCGTCCCTCGTTCGGTCCTCTTCGGGTTGGGTTTTAGACTCTCGGGGGCGTGTCTTCGGGCGGGCAAACTGCGCACAGTTTGAATAGTTCGCTCGGGACAAGAGCCCGAAAAGCAGAAGAGGCGCGCCGCCGAGTGGGGCCCGTGCGGCGAATCGCGCAGCTGCGCAAGGGGGCAGCACGCGTTTTGCAGCATAATTTGGGCCTTACTTTTGGCCACGGCGTGCAAAAAACTGGCCAACTGTTGCGCATCTGCGCCGGACGCCCAACAGAAGCAGACACAGAGGCAGACGCTCAAGAGCAACAGGCTGTCGCCGATGGCCAACAGGCTGGGGGAGATGCGCAATGCGCCATCATTTGGGATCTGTTTGCGGGCCGCTCACGTTCGAGCAGGCTTGAGAGTGGTGTTTCATGCGAAAAAGTGAGCTCACTTCTGGCTCTTTGCAATCCCTCGTTGGCCACTCTCTGCCAGCTAGTCATCGGCAGCAGTTGTGCAGTTGGCGACGGTGTGCCTGTGTGTCTGTCTGTGTGTCTGTTTCGTGTGCGCGCGAGTGTCTATTTGGATATTTGGCTGTTTTTCATCTCTCGCCAGTTTGTTTGTTTGCTTTCAGTTTCCACTCGCGAGCAATCGAGCACGAGGATCACGAGCAGCCGACCAGCTCAGATGCATAACAGTCAAGCGGCGGCGAGTCACACACTTTGCTCACATCGAAAGAGTTAAACCGATTCGAATCGAGCGAGTTCAATTCAAAAAATTTGGCTCGAAAGTGGAGCAGCTGAGGTGTGCCAGTTTGAGTGGAGGACAAACACGACTCGCAGTTAGGTGAGAGCTTCCAAGAATGAGCCGAAGTTTTGGATTTAAATGCCTCAAATTTCAGACTTTTATTTAAACTTTCCATTTAAATTTTGGATTTAAATCTCCAAATTCAGACTTCTAAAAGACATTTAAATCTCAGAATTTCAGAATTTCAAAAGCTTAAAGATAAACAATCCTCAATAACTGTCAATAATTGTCAATAATCCTCAAGAATCGTCAAGAAAAATCTCCTAAGCTCGTCCAGAAGAGATCAGACTAAAAGAAAATAACAAAGTGAAAAGCGGCCCCAAAAGCGGAAACTCCACAAGTGGAGGAGCAAGATGAACTTTTCCTCTCACTTGGCAAGCGAGCGGCCCCAAAATGATTGTTGACAGATTTCTACAACTGGTCGAGAGCAGCGGCGGAAGCAGCGGCGTGGTGTTCAGCGACTCGGAGCAGAAGGAGCTCCTGCAGAGACAGCGAGCCCAGCACCTGAGACAGACTCTCCTGGAGGCGTCACTCGGCCAGCCGAAAGGGGCGGACCCAGTTTATCTCGAAGACGAGCGCGTGTTTGAGAATCTGCTGCTGAAGGAGCGCCAAACACGAGCCGCTCTGGCAGACAGTCGGCCCAGTCTAAGGGACCAGACGCGGCACACAGTCTTGTCGTGGATGTTGCGCATCTGCGAGCAACAACTGTGCCAGGACGAGATCTTTCCGCTCGCCTCAATGCTGCTCGACAACTTCCTCCACCTCCAGCCCATGCTTCTCGCTCACCCAGACGACCAGGAGCTCGAGCAGCGGCCCACCACAGTCCATAAGAGGCTCGCCGGCAACAGTCTGGCCTCCTTCGCCAAGCTGGGCGCCCACGAGAATGCGGGCAGAGGCCAGCAGGAGGCGCCCAAGACAGTCTTCCCGAGGGCAAAGGGGGCGACTGCGAGTGGGCGAGTGCGCGACACGCGCAAAGGCTCGCTCATGTCGGCCAGCTCGTCGGCCTGCTCGTGCTCCTCGTCTTTGGGCTGCTCGAGCTGCTGGTCGGCCAGTCCGGCCAGCTCGTTGGGCGCGCCTCTGCTTGCCAGCTCGGCCGAACTGGAGCCAGTCGTTGCAGACGAGCGCATGGACAGCGAGCCTACTGGCATGGCTGAGCACCAGCGCTCACTCATGGCAGCTCAGTCGCCAGCCCCTCTGCAAAGTTCGCTCGTCTGCCACGAGCAGTGCGAACAGCTGAAACAGCGCCAACTAATCCTCTTCGCCGCCTGCGCCCTGTTGCTCGCGGCCAAGCTCAGACAAACCCCACGACTGTACGTGCAAACCCTCATGGACTTCAGCCGACTGGAGCTCCCAGTGGAGCTGGCGCGCGACGAAATCCTGCAGGCCGAGCTGCTCATGCTGGCCAGCCTCAAGTGGGACCTGGCGGCCCTGGTCACGCCCAACGACTACCTGCCCCTGTTGGGTCGGCGGTGCGCGCGGGTTGTAAGCCGCTTTCTGGGCTGCGGTTCGGGCGCGCGCGGGTCCTGCTCGTCGGCGGCCGGCTCGCCCGACCCCAAGCAGGCCGAGCCGGTGGACGCGGGCTCGCCCACCCGCCACAGACACACAATGGCCAACCGGTCGAGCCCGCGCCAGCGAACTTTGGCCGGCCCCAAGCATGCGGGCCGCGTGCGACGTGCGCGCCTCTCGCCAGATTCGCCAGCGAACTTTGCACCTGACTCGTGCACTTCCAGTGGGCCGCATCACAAGCTCGAAAGGCTGCACATGCACGAACAGAGCGAACCTGCCAGAGCGAGCGAACAAAACAGACTCCACCAAAGGCAAAGCCACAGACACAACCAGCAAAACCACAGCCCAACACAGAGACAGGCCGCAAAGACGAGCAAGCGCCGAAAGCGGAGCACAAACAACACACAGACTAGCTGCAGTAGTAGTGGTAGCAGTGGCAGTAGTAGTAATATAAGCAGCAGTAATAGTAATATCAGTAATAGTAATATTAATAATATCAATAGTAATAGCAACATCAATAATATCAATAATAGTAATAGTAATAGTAATGGAATTGTGTTCAAGAATTCGCAAAACAATGCTTGCCAGCCGGCCGCACACTCAAACAGAGGCGACGAATCTAGAGTGCAAAGGCACACGCAAACACTGCTCGAATTGTGTCTCATGGGTGAGTATTTGTTTGGATTTCAATCCTCATTTTGATTTTCGTCAATTTTGCTTGTCAATTTTAGAACCGCTTGTCAATTTGAGCCCACCGTTTAATTTCGAGCCACGACAATCGCCAGCAGACACAGTCCATTTAAAACAGTAGAGACGCGCCCAGACAGACAGACAAACACACGCACGGCCAGCGCCGATTGTCTCAAGGCGTCAGAGGGCATTGTGCGCCCGCTCAGTGGGCCAATTGTGGCCAGTCAGCCGCAGACTGTCCCAGGCCGCAGTCTTGCCGCCGGGACGCGCCCCCTCGCCAAGACGGACCGCGCTCAGTCCTCGGGGAGCGGAAGTGGCGGGCTGGCGGCGGGCCCACGCGGCTGCCCCTCGGCCAGTGGCTCGTCCGAAGCGGAGCCCAAGCGGCCAAAGCGCGTGAGACGAGCTCTGGAGTGGTGTTTTTCGGCAGCCACGCAGCAGTTGGGCCGTCCGCTAGTCCTGAGGGCCGGCGGGCAAAAGTTTGGTGCAACTGGCGCCATTTTGTTTCCACCAAAGGACACGTAAAGCGCACTTGTTGTGCTAGCAGTAAATTTCTCTCTCAGTCTTGGTCTCTTTCTGGCCGCTTTTGGGCCAGAAAGACAAGCTGGAAAATGTGTGCCGAGCACATTTTCCTCCATTTCCAATGCCGCGCAACCCACACCACAGCCAAATAGCCGAACAAGCCGCCCAGTCGCATTGGCACGCCACAAGCGCCGCTCCTAAGCGTCCACTAAGCGACCTTTTACGCACTTTCTCCTCCAATTCGGCGAGCTTTTACTTTTAGATTCGCTCTCTGGCGCGCGTTCACTTTCACATATTCGCTCGCCTCACTTGAGCCATTTCTGTTCAGCTCTTTTCAGCTCAGCTCTCTTCTGTTCAGCTTTTTTCAGCTCAGCTCAGCTCAAAAGCCGCAATTCTATTCAGCTCAGCTCAGCTCAGTTCAGCTTAGCTCAGCTTGGCCCACTGGCTCGGCCGAGCTCGCCCAAACGGCCGCCAAAGTTGGAGGCAAACCAAACAGACGGCCGCAAAGACACGCTTCGGGACGTCGCGCCACTGGAGCTCCACTTGTAGCATTTTGCGGTGAGCCAGCGTTTTGCGGGCCAGCTGAAAGAGAGAGAGAGAGAAATGGAGAAAAAAGAAGAAAAAAGAAGAGAGCCAACAAACAGACACCACAAACTCGGACAGTGGCGCGCTTCATTTTTGGCCCTCCTTTTCCAAACAGCCTCTCGCCAAACAGGCCCACAAGCCGCCCACAAGCTTGAGTCGCGCGCAACCTCCACTAAGGCCCGATAATAAGCCAATCAAGAGGCACATTTGTTAGCATTTATTGGCCCTGATGACCAATTGGTGCTCGAATGGGCTTGGCGGCGCTTGGAGGCGCTTGGAGGCAGTCTGCCTGTGGGCATTTGCGGCCCGACAACTCGTGTCTGGCGGCCTCCAGTTTCCCCACTGTCTAGTTTTCAACCAACTCTCTGCCTCAGTTTCAATTTCAATTTCACTTCTCTTCATTCTGCTCCTTCCCATTGTGTCCGCGCGGGATGGCTCACTCCGCTGGGCACGCTCGCCCACAGACAAGGGCGCCCAGCTGACTCGCCGTCCAGAGCCAAACACTTGTCGGCCAACGCACAAAACCCATTCCATTGGGCGTCTGCCTGCGCGCCTCAGTGTGCGCCTAAGTGCCCGCACTTCAGCTGAGCGCAGCTCTTTCGCTCCACAATAGTTTGCTCCACAATAGTTCGCTCACACTCACTCTCTCGGCCGCTAATCCAGCGAACTGTCCTCCGTGCACTTCATGCACTACATGCACTACATACACTTCATGCACTTCTTGCGAGCCCTAATCCCCACTGCACCCGCGCACTCATAGCCACGCCCACCCGCTTGCAGAGTAGGCGTGGCTGTGTGGAGACATTTGCTGCAATTTTCTGCGCAAGACGCGCAATCAGCTCGTCTCGCTGGGGGCCAGGCGCTTGTTTTCGCGCCGGCTGGCGCGAAAACCACTTGCCGGCCGAGCGCTGGAAGTGGGCCGCATCTGGAGGTCTGTTTGCGGGGCGGGCTCACTGCTTGTTGGGGCGCAGTTTGTGGTTGCGCAACCAGCGGAGAGACTGCGAGCCGCAAGCCGCAAAGTGTCGCGCGCTCGCGTCAGCAGTTGGCGCCTCCAGTTGCAGTGCTCGGCAGAGTGCTGGCGCAACAGATGCCCGCTGGCGCGCATTGTCCTGCGGCGCAACAAGTGGGCCTGCGCGTGGCCAGAGAGAGAGAGAAAGAGAGCGACCTCAGCCTCAGTCTCGGCGGCTGAGCTGCGGCCGCGCGAGCGAGGGGGCGGCGTGTTTGCCTTGGGCCGGCGTGCGTCTGGGCGCCGGCCGGGCGGGCGGACATTGCGCCAAGGCCAGGCGGGCGGCTGGCCCGCTAATCTGATGTGCGCGCCAGCATGGCGGCGGGGGCGCACACTGCACGCTGGCCGGCACTTCTCAGTGTGCGAGCGCAGCCTCAAGCTGGCCGCTCGCACTTGAGCACATGCGGCCGCACACACTCTCCCGGGCGACATTCTCGCGCGGCTCGATTAATTCATCTGGCGCTGCACACTTGGACACTTGTTGCGCCAGTGTCCAAGAGTGCTCCGAGTGACGCATTTCCAGCGCCGACCCAAAGCCCATTTCCATTCGCGACTGGCCACCAGCCTGAGCACTTGCGCAACCGGCCTCCTGCCCACATTCCAGCCCATTCACAGGCTCATTATGCGAGCGGCCGCTCTATCTCTGGCCGGCTGGCTCTCAAGAAGAGCCAGCCGGCCAGAGACAGAGAGAGACAGTCTCTAGAGAGTCTCCACCACTGCAGCACTCCAGCACTGCAGCTCGTCCCCCGAAGGCGCCTCCGCGCAGCCCCGCCGGTTCCGATTCCGATTGCGTGGCGCCGGATGATTTGTTGGGCCGCGGACGAGCGCCGGACACCCAGGGCGGCCCAAATTGGGCCCAAGGGCGGCCCGAGCCGAAGGGATGACGGCCGGCGGGCAAAAAACTGCAGCACGGCCGCACACAGTCCGCCGCGGTGGGCCCCTGGAAGCGCCGGCTCAGCCAGAGGCAGCCCACCGGTTGCGCCGACCCGTTTCCGCCCGCTCGCCTCCGTGGGGCCCCTCTCCTGGCTGCTCGCTCACTCGCCGCGCAGGGCCGCCCATCGATGGCGACCATTAGTGCGCGCCGATGCATTGTGAGTGGGGCCGGGCGGCGAACGAGCCGCATTTGTCTCCCGGCGGCTCTGCCTCCGCCCTTACCTCGGCCTTTCCTCAGCGCAACAGTCTCCGCCTGAGGCTCGGCGCGCGCCCCGGCTCGTCTGCGGCTTTACTCTGCTGCCTTTGGGCTCTGCTCTGCTTTGCTGCCTTTGGGCTCTGCTTTGGTTTCGGCGAACACTGACAGTGAGACTAGAGCAGCGCTAAGGGCCCGCGAAAGGCAAATTCCAGCCCAGTTTCGCCAATCGCGCACACACATTCGCTCACATTCGGCGACGAATTTAAAGCGCCAGCAGAGCGCAAGGCAAGCAGAGCGCAAGGCTTTTGAAGCGCAGCCAAAGCCAAGGTGAAGCAGAGGCTAAGGTAAAGCAGAGGCAAAGCGTAAGCAAAGACAAAGACAGAGCGTAAGCAAACTGAAGGCGAAGCGTAAGCAGCAGACGCAAGCAGAGCGAACCGGGGCCGCTCTTCTCGCCGGTTGCGTGCCCGCAGCCTCAGGCGTGCCGCTTAGGTCGGCCCGCAGCCTCGTCATGCGGCCCATGCGACACTGGGGCGACACTTTTCCGATCGGCCGGCCGGGAAGCGAGTCTTTGGGGCCGCGGGAACAGCCGCAAGCAGCCGATCGGGGCCAGCCGACCGCCGATCGCCCATCGCCCAGCGCCGATTGTCGATTGTTGATCGGAGGCAGCCACGCAACAGGCCCGCCGCTCTCAGTCGTCCGCTCTCAAGGCTCACCGGCGGCGCGTCTGCAGACGGCCCAGTTGCGCAAACACACTCTCCCGGCCGGCAACTCTCGCCGGCCACCCAAAGCCATCCACTGGGCCGCCCGGCTCTGGCTGCCCTCGAGAGCTCGCCCGCCGCCGCTTATGCAACGCCGACCCACTTCCGGCCCCCTTGGGAGCGCCAGTTTCCGCCGGCGCACTTAAGGCGCGTCGGCGAGCGGGCCGGACGCGGGCCAGTCTCGCGGGGAGGCGCCCGAGCGCTGTGCTTGGGCCGGGGGATTTAAATGGCCGCCCGGCCGACTGGGGCGACCTCGTTGCAGGCTCGCCCGTTCAAGGGCGGCCCGCGCGCACAACAGGCCAGCGCCAACCTGCGGCCAGTTGCGTGGGCGAGTGGGGCGCGTCGCGTCGCGCCGGAAGCAGCGCCCGCCGCCAGCTGCCAACTGCGCCCTCTGACAAGCAGCGCCCCCGACATTTGGCCTCCCCCGCGCAGCCGGCCGCGCGATTATCGCCCCCCAACTGCGAGGCGCCCCTTCCTGCGGCCTGCAATTGGGCCACCAGTTGCGTCAACTGCGCGCAGAGGCTCCAATCTTTGGGAGGCCTCTGCGTCCAGCTCTGTCCGTCTGTGCTGAACGCAGAGGGGGCGTTCCCTGCCCGCACTTGGGGCCCTCGAGTGATATAGAAAATCCAGTTGGACGCGCGCGGGGCCAGGCCGGACGGACGGGCGCAGGTGTGTGGAGGCGGCCGGCCGGGCGGCAGAGAGTGTGCAGTGGGCGGCGTTTGGCGTGCAGAGTGCAGCCTGCAGTGCAGAGTGCAGAGTGCAGGAAGTGCGACTTGCTTGGCACGCTGAGCGCCATTTGCATGGCGCGGACTTTGCTCGATGGCGACTTTGCATCATCTGCGCATATTTCCTGCCCACTTTGGGCCCTTTAAATCATCTGTGGCGAACTTGCGCGCTCAGCACGGGCCCAAGTTCGCCGCCGGGGCTTAGGCACACTCCAAGTGCGCGCACAAGATTCGTCGGCATTAGTCTGCAGTATTTTGCAATCGCTTGCAACACTCTGCAATCGCTTGCAACAGTCTGCAATCGGTTGCAATCGACGTTTCGTTCGCCGATTGAAGCTGGTCCGCGTTGGGCTTTGGCAACCTCCAGCGAACACTGAAAGTTCGCCGCCGCCTGTTTCACGTCAGCCAAAGTTCGCCAATAGGCACTGGTGCGCGCCCACCAGACTGCTTCAACTGCGCACCGGCGGCGAACTCGAGCGGCCCATGCAGCATGCCCAATGCTGCGGGAGGAAAAAACTTTCCGCCCGCCTCCACTCCTCAGCCTCAGCCTCAGCCGCAGTCTCAGCCTGGCCTGCTCCTCCTCCTCTGGCATCAATCAAATCAAACTTCCATACGGCGATGAAGAGCCCAACTCTCTGCGGGCTGATTTATGGCCACAGTGCAGCCGCCGGCCTTTTGTGTCCACTCTCCAGCCCCGGTGGAAAGTTTGCCCCCAGCACCGCCGCACTCAGTCTCTAGTGGACGCAGCTCAGACAGGCCAGGGAGAGAGCCCAACGGCCAGCCCTTGCCCGTGGTTGATTTGTGTCTGACAGGCGGCGGCTGCTGTTGCCACCAGACGGACGATTATGATTATGATTGTTGTTATTATTTTTCGATTGTGATTGCGATTCAATTCCGATGCTGATCATCGCTCGCCCATTCACACAATGGCCGCCAAATACCAAGCACCGGTGCTGGCGGCTGGGCCATTTTGCCATTTTCTAAGCTCAAACATTGGCCCGAAACGGGCGCACACAATGCTCCTGCGGCGAGGCCAGTCGGTGGCTCGTGCGCGCCGCTTCCTGTGCGCCAATGTCGCCCAAACACAATGGGCTTCCCGACTCGCTGCGGCGATCGCACTCTCGCCAACAGTTGGCCTCTCTTCCTCTCATTGGACTGCGCTCATCCCGCGCGCTCAAGCCGCAACGGGCCGGACGAGCCTCAGCCCCGTGGACACACTCAGGAACGGTTATATAATTTTTATCGCTCATAGGCCTTTGTGTGTTTGTTCTTCTGTTTGCCGGGCCGAAAGCAAACAGAAGACTGTTTGTGCGTGCCTCTGTTTCTGCCTAGGCTGCCCCTCTCTGTGTGTGCGTGTGTGTCGCCCAGTCTGGCCAATCGTTGCAGGCGTCTGGGCGCGACGAGCAGTGGCGAGGAGAAGGGCGAAAGCGAGCGGGAAAAAGAGAGAGAGAGAGAAGCCAAGAGCAACAAGTAGCTACTAAGTTGCTCTTTGGCCTTTGTGTGCGCAAATCAGCTCCATCTACTGAACATGGTTTTAATCCCCCTCATCAATGCGCCGCGATAACAATGCTCGCTTAGTGTCCCTAGGCCAGAGGCGAGCTAAGAGCTGGGAGCTAAGAGCTGGGAGCTAAGAGCTGGGAGCTATGAGCCAAAAGTCAAAAGCCAAGAGCCAAGAGCCAAGAGCTGCGGCCGAGCGGGCGCAGTGCAAACAGAGCGCCATTGTTGCGGTTTAACTTGCGAGAGGCTGGCGCCAAGTGCAGCAGAGCTGGTCTGTGGAGGCGAAATGCGGGCTCAAACGTTCGCTGGGCACTTTGTCGCAGGTTGTTGCCAGCCAGCCAGCAGTCGTCTGGTGGCCGAGCGGCAATTGCCATTGCTTCATACTTGGCCACGGTTGGCCAGCATTCGCTCGGCCACAGTTCGCTAGAGTTGCCACTAATCCCTCCCTCAATTTTAAGCAGTGTGCCGCAAGAAGTGGTGAAATCGGCGAACTTCTCAAAGTTCGCCCACTTTCTTCAAGTTCGCTCACTTTCTTCAACTTCGCTCACTTTCTCGAGATTTCGCAACCGCAGACAGTCTGGCGCGGGCCCCGCAAAAGGGCCGAAAGGGTGCGCGCAAATGGGCCGCGCCGGCGCTCTGGCCACGCAATGCGGTGGCGCCGCAGTGGAATCTGGAGAGAGAGAGAGAGTGGCAAGTGGCAACAGTTGGCGGCCAAGTGCGCGCTTTGTGCAGCGCTTTGTTGCGCGCCGCCGCCTCGCTTATCGCGCGCCAAGAGTTGCGAGCGCGCCTGCTGCACTCTAGCTTGAGGACGAGGACGAGGAGGCCCCACGCCATGCGATCGGCAGCCGGAGACATTGTTCTGTTGGCCGGGCGGGCGCAATTGAGCGCGCTGATTTGGGTCATAGACAAAAGGGCGCGATGCATTCGGGGTTATTATTATTATCATCATAAGCAGCACTACTTATGATAATAACAACCAACTTATTCCCACCATTGTCGAGCTTGGCGCGCCGAACGAGCCATGAATCAACAGCTAGCAGCCGCTGGTGCCCTCTGGGCGGCCGTTCGCGTGAACCGGCCGCAGTGGAGCTCAAGTTCAAGTGCTCCTCCTCCTCCTCCTGGGCCGCCACTCCTCAGCCGCCGGCCACAGTCTGGCCCAGGCGTCTGGGCGGCCAAGTGGCGGCTCGGGTGAGAACATCTGAGCGCGTCCGTCCGTCTGGGCGTGCATGTGGCCTTCTATCGCGGGCGGCATCTAACTCTTTGATTTGTTCGCAGTCTTGGGCGAGCGACTTGCCGGCGCCGGAGCTAAGGGCGACTCGAGCTAAGGGCGAGCCGCGCGACTTGCTCCTTTCGGACACACTGCGGCGAGTGTGGCCAACTCTGTCCAATTAATAATTTCGTCTAATTTCGTCAAACTCGGTCCAACCTTGGCCACAAGCAGCTTGCCACAAGCAGCTTGCCACCGCGCCACTCTAGAGCCAATCAGTTTGACCGCGATCGCCCTTGAGACGTGCGCCCATCGAGTGGGCTCAAGTTCACTGGGCGAACCACTTGGCTGGCGCGCATCTCACAGACTAGCTCCAGTGGAGTCTCCAAGCTCGCCGCCCAGCTCGCCGCCCGGCCATCTGGCGCCCTCTCGAGCCGCCCACTCAAGCGACACACTCTCTCTGCCCCCATTTGCCGCCTGGCCAAGTGCGCCGCTTCGGCCAATCGATCACTGGGGCGAACCGTGTTTTTGGGTCAAATTTGCCCACCCTAAGGCGCGCCGCCAGTGCCCAGCCAGCACAAATGTCCTGCGCCACAGCACAAAGCTCCTCTCGACTGGCTGCAACTCGACGAGCTCGAGCTCGAACGCCACTTCTCAGCGCGCAATAGGCCCCACTGCTCTCCATCTGGGCCCGAAGTGTGCCAGTTGCCGCGATGATAACGATGGAAATCTGCGATAATTGATAGCAGAGGCCCCCCTTCGCCCCGCAGTCCAGCCTCCTCCTGCTCGCAGGCCCAGTGGGTCGCCGGGCGACGCGCTCCACGAGGCCCACTCGCGCAACAGGCTCCAGTTGCCAGCCGGCGGCCTCTCAGCGCGCAGCAGCCACACGACAGCCAGTCATTGCGCGTCTGTCCTAGTCTGTGTCACTGCCTGACTGTGCGACTGTGTGCGCCCCTCTTTTCGCCAGCCCCAAACAGCCCAACGAACGAGCGAGCCCCACGAGGCGCCCATTTAAACGCCTCGTCGCCCATTTAAAGGGCTCAGCTGTTGTTGTTTTTTGTCGCGTGCCCATGACAACGGCGCCCCAATGGCGCAATACTGGCCGCCTGTTGCCTGCGAGTCGCCTGTTGCTCGCCTGCCTGCCTGCCTGCCTGCCTGCTGCTCTGGCCGCGCATCTGCGCCCCAAGCGCCCACTTTGGGCCACTGCGAACCCAAAGTGCAATGCGGGCCCGCAGCGAACTTTCCATTTTCGCTCCTCTGCTGCATTGGCTCCTCTGCATTGGCACACATTCTGGCCACATTCGCTCGCCCTCCAGCCTCCACTCTAAGCTCGGCCCGCATGCAACGCCAATGTTCGCCAACCTTCGCCAATGCAACGTCAATGCAACGCGCCAACCTTCGCAAATGTTCCGCAATGGTCGCGTGCCAAACGCGCGCCGAACAATCACTCTCCGGCGAACTGTCGCCGAGGCTCAATCGCAAATCGACACCAAAGCAGCGGACCTTCACCGGCCGCAGACATTCGCCGGCAGCAAACGAGCCTTCCCTCAGCCTTCGCTTCACGGCTCTTCCTCGCCTTCTGCAGGCCCGCGGCCTCACAGCGCTGCTCGCCTGCTCGCCCGCAGCTCTGCAGCGGCGACATCTCGCAGACTCAACCACGAGCGAACTGCAACAATTCGCCGGCGCAAATCCAGTTGCGTTCGCCGCTCCTCTGCGACCGCTCCCAGTGGACCTATTGTGCAACCAGTGTCGCCTTGTTTGCCTCCATTCGCAGATCTATTGCCCCATTTTTGCTCGCTCTTGCTTGAGGGCGGACCAGCGGCGCTCTCCGCTGCCCGCCAGCCCCAAGCAGCCGGCCCGCAACCCGCCGGTTCAGCCTCCTCGCGTACGCGTTTGCGTGGGGGGAGGGGGAGGGGGAAAGCAGGGGGGGGGAACCAAAGCAGCCTGATTTGGGCCAAATCGGGCAGATTGTCGCCCGACGTGGGCCCATTTCGGCGTCATTTGCGTGCGCCGCCTGCTGCGCTAAGGAGGGAAGGGGCCTGCTGCAGTCCGCAGTCCCGAGCGGCCGAGTTCACGCTCGTTCGGTCTGCAGGTGGGCCGCCCGCTCGACTGTGCTCGGGGGCGGAGCAGAGCAGAGCGCAACTGGCGCGGCTCTCCCGCGCGCGCCGCCACCAGTTGCGCCCTGCCAGCCGGCCCACCGCCAGCCCTTGGCCCCCATTTGGCCCGCCGGCTGCACGAACGCGTGCCCGCTGCCACACGCGCCCGATTGTGTCACCCAAATGGACCACTCCTCTCGAATGGGCGGCCGGCTGGCGCGCTCACCTGGCCCCTCGCCCAGAGGCCTGCTGCGTCGCCGGCGGACAGAGTGCGGCAGACAGACTGGAGAAAACTCGGCCAAAAGCTGCCACCTCGCACCCAGTTGTGCAACCGGAGCGCGGCATCTGTTCCGGCGCTTTCCGGCCCGCCGCCAGAGAGAGTCTCTTGCGCTCCGGATGGCATAGATCTCGCATTGGCAGGCGGCCCGTGCGGCACTGGCCCATTGGCGCCTCAAGGCTCAGTGCGCGGCCGAGGAATGCGAGGAATGCGCGGCTGGCGATCGGCGCGCCGATTGCGGCACTTCGAGAGCAACAGGCGCACAGACAGTTGCATGTCGCTGCATGTCTTTGCATCAGAGGCGCCAGTTCCGACCCGCAATGCTGGTGGCCGACCTAATCTCGGCCACGCTGCCCACCTCCCTCCATTCATTCAGCCAACAGGCGTCGCTGCTCGATGGCGGCCATCTGTCACCCTGCGGCTTCCGGCGCGGCCCCGACGCACACCGATGGGCGCCGGTGGGCTATGGATGGGCCGTGAGTGAGCAGTTGGCGTGGTTGCAGACACTCCTCGGCGGTGCCAGCGGTCTGGGTGAATGAACTTGGCTGGAGGTGGATTGCCGCCAAATTGGAGGCGCTGGATGAAAGGCGGCCCTCAGGTCGAACGTCTGTCTCCAGTTGTCTAGGCTGCTTGCTGGCAGTGAGAGCTGAGGAGCACTGGGCGGCTAACAGTCTGCACTTTGACCAAATTCGCCCAAATTCGCTCAAATTCGCTCAAATTCGCTCATATTCGCTCAGATTCGCCCAAGTTCGCTCAGCTCCGTCCACTGCGTGCCGATTAGCGCGCCTGCACCACGCGCAGAGAGAAGTGAGTAGTGAGCGGTGAAAAGTTCGCTCACTTGCTCCACAGTGCAGACTGCAGACTGTAGACTACAAGCCAACGAGCGCGAAACAAGTTCGCGAGAGGCTTAAGTTTTATTGCGCTGCCAGTTCGCTGAGACAATGGTTCGCCACTGATCGCCGACTGTCACTCTCCCGCAGGACGAGCTGATCATGCGGGCCGAGGGGGTCGCACATCCACCCTTTTCCGCCCCCTCGGCCTCCAGTCGAGGGGCACTGTTGGGCGAGAGACTGGGGCTGGCGGACTAGCACAGACTGGCAGACTGGCAGGCGGCGGACTGAACTGGATCGGCAGCCATTGCTTTTGCAGAAAATGATGATGATGATCATCATCAACAAGTCGGCCGCATTAGTCTACTTTCGTTTATTTATCCTTTAAATCGGCGCCTCCTGCTCCTGGCCCACTGCGGCCCAGCTCTATGCTCTCCTCAGAGCCTCTTCCAGCCCATTTGGCCCGATGCTGGATGCCACACACGCGCCACAGTTGTCATCCTGCCCACTCGCCGGCTGCAATTCTGCAGTGGCGCCCAATTTGGCCACTCGGCTCGCAGCGGCGCCGCCAAATTGATACAAACAAATCCAATCGCGCCACCCCCAAGCCTAGCCCTCCAGTGTCCGCTTACAGCCACTTACAGGCAGCCACTCGGCGCCACTCGCAGGCCCCCCCGCTCGCCCGTTTGTCTGGCCGCGCTCCTCTACTATTCTGCTCTTCTGCTCGGCCGGCGGCACCTCTGCGGCCAACCAGGAGCGCCGCTAGTTCAATGACCGCTCGCCCCCCATTCATCGAGGGCTGATCTAACTGTCGCTCAGTGGGGCGCTCGGAAGCCTCGCTCTGAGGCGCTGATGAGCCAGGCAAAGCGAACAGGCGAAAGCTGCGCCCTTTGCCCATAGACTGTGTGCGGCGCGCGCTCTTCGTTCGTCGGCACGCACGCAGCCCGCAGGCCCGCGCGCTCCTCTGCGCGCGGGCCGCTCGCCCGAAGCGCAAGAAAGTTCGCCGTGCTTCTGCGCGCACAACTCTGCCCTGCGGGAAATTCGGCCCGCTTCACGCAGAGAGGCGTGTCCCGCGGGCTCGCGCTGGAATTGGACCTGCACGCGCCCGAAGGCTCTCAATCCATAGGGCGCGCAATGGGCAAATTTGATTGCCCTTTGCTCTTTAAATTCGGCCCTTTAAATCGGCCACTCTTTGCCGCCACGCCAAACGGGAGCAGCCAGCGCAATCCGATCACTGCCGCCCACAATCAGCCGCCCGCAATCAGCCGCCATAGCTCAGGGCCCGTCGAGCGCGCCCCAGAGGTCAGCCGGTGGGTGAACTTTCCGATTTCAATTAGAGCGCCGCAACCTCCATCCAACGGCATTCTCTTGGCCGAGCTTTCCGGCCGTCTTGCTCTCGCGCGCTCTTCCTGCCTGCTGGCCGACGAGTCGCGGGGGCGCGCAGATGCAACACGCCGCACGCGCTTGACCTTTAAACCTGCCGTTCGGCTAGCAGACAGTTCGAAGTTCCAGTTCCAAGTGGCCTCAGCGCGGCACGTCCCACCGTTTGGGCGCTTCTTCGTCTTTGAGACACAGAGACAGACACAAGGAGGAAGAGGAAGACAATACAAATGTCAAACACCGGCGGACTTGATTAAAATGGGGCAACAAGTCGCTTTGCCGCGACAAAACTCGCCACTTCCTAGAGGAAGCCTCGAAAACTAAGGCTTAGCTGAAGCCTGAGTTTTGTCAGTTCAACTTTTGCTCGACTTTTGTCCACCGAAAACCTGCAGCCTGCTCGTAATTTCACGAATCTTCTCTCAGCCAGATAATTATCTCCCTTCGGGGCCGGCCCCCACCGGCGAGAGAGCGCGTGTTCCGCCCAACAGAGCGCGTGTTTGGCCCAAATTAGTCCACGCCAACTGGCCGCCTTCCTTCTGGGGCCCCTTCCTGTCCGCCCCCGACTTTTCCATTAGAGTTTGCCGATATAATAAAACGAAATGGGCCAAATAAAGTCAGAGCAACGCGTTAGGCCATTGCGCTCTGCTTGCGCTCTGCTTGGGAGCCATTCTGTGCGGCCTTCTGTGCGCGCCGGGCGAATTCTGTGCGCTCGCTCATTGGCTGTTTTCTACCTAGTCTGTGCACAGTTTTCGCACAGTTTCCGCACATTTCGGCACAGCTTCGGCACAGTTTGCGCTAAGTCTGCGCACACTGCACACTGTTCCACCTCGACATGCAATTGTCCACTTTGCGAGCCAAGTTCGCCGGCGCACAAGCAACAGTTTCTCTTTGTTTTTGTTTCCCATTTTGTCGGCTTTTTTTTCGAATTTTTTCCAAATTTTCTCCAAATTCGAGCAAAATCCTACAAATTTCTCCTCCAATTTGACTCAATCTCCTCCAAATCTTCCCAAACTTTGGCCAAATTTTATTCCCCCAGCCTCTTTGCGACATCCGATCTAATTGAGGGTTCTCCCAGTCTTGCCTCCTCCGCCGGGGACAAGCATGGGCCGGCTTGTGGCCCACAAGCTGGAACTCCATTTATTACCTTCGGCCAACTTTGAGCGCGACTCTTGCGTGGCGCCCAAGTGAACGCTAGCAAAGGCCAGCAGAGAGAGCCCAAAGCAGCCCGATGGGACAGGACGACAGAGAGAGAGAGAGACATTTAAAGGCCCCCTTTAAAGCATTTGTTTTGCGTTCTTTTGCGTTATTTCGCGTTATTTTGCCTCCCAAAAGGCTTCCAGAGGGCAGCTTTTTTGCCGCTGTGTTGCTGTGAGGGCGAAACACGTGCGAACGCAAATCGCCGGACGCAAAAGGAGGAAGTCGCAATTGAAAGTTCTCTTGCATGCGAGTTTGATTTGCCAAATGATCATTTGGCCAAACGAGCCCAGTCTCAAACTCAAAGCGAAACACGCGCGCCCAAGCTGAGCAAACTCGTGCGCAGATTTAATCTGCCAAAGTGGCCAAAGTCGCCGAACTCCATCGGCTGAGCCAGTGGCCAGTGGCCAGTCGAGCCTCCTTTCCCACCGGCGCTCTCTTGCAGCCACTCTCTCGCCTGTCACAGTCTCCAATTGGACACTGTGACATTCTCAAACTGGACACTCTCCAGTTGGACACTCGCAACTTGGACACTCTCGACTCGAAACTGCAACTACAACTGCCTCTAAGCCGCCCGACCATCAAGGGCAATCATTGCGCATAATCCACCTGCCCAACATTCTCGCGCTCCTCAAATTTCTCCTCCTCGTCCGCACACTTCCGCCTCTCCTGCCTCTTCCTTAACTTCCGGCTTGCCTGAGGCCCAGCAGTCACGTACTGGCGCCCCTCAGCTCGCCGGTTGTGCAACCCTGGCCTGTCTGACACTCTCGTGCCAGACGGACGCTCGTTCGTCATCGTGTTGCTCATCGTGGGGCCTCGCTGGCGCCCGAAGGTGACCAGTGGGACCAGTTGGGAGGAAGACGCGCACACCACACACAGTCTGCGGCTCGGAAGTTGGATAACTTGGTCGGCCTATTCGCGCTCGTCTGCAGACTGGCCGCGCGTGTTCAGGCCACTTGCGTGCCTCCAGAGGCGAGCCAGTAGGGCTGGTCTGTGGGCGCCGAAGCGCGTCTCTCGTTTTGTTTTCTCTTCTTCTTCTGCTCTTCACCTCCAATTAGGCCTAACATTTGCCCCTCCAGAGACTTGGCCACACCAGTCTGGCCAGCCTAATGTTTGGCCACACGCACCAGCACGAGCGCGAAACTCAACACCACCTGCCCCAAGGCGAGACGTTTCCCAGCTCGGCGCCAGTGATAAATGTCTGCAGAGAAACATTGGACATCTTTTCAAAACATCTTCAAAATATGTCCAATATTCTGAGTCTGGCCACTTTATTTCATTTTTTTCTCTTTCTCAGCAACACGACAGGCCTAATTGTCATTTAAATGTTTATAAATGCTCAAAAATACTTGAAAATCTACCTAGTCCTCGAAAACTAACCAACTCCTCCCCCTTCACTGCTGCCCGCCTGCCGCTGCAAAATCTGGATTTGAATTCCCAACGACGCCCTCTTTCGGCGCCAAATGGAACTACGCGCAAACCTCCTATGCACCAACGCTGCCACCAACTGCTCGTGCATCAATTGTCAACAATTGGCCCCCATGGACAACTGGCTCTATGTCACTGGAATAAATATGGAATGCATAATACAAATCCTCCCCCTCGGACCATCTTCCCCTTCGATAACCTCCAAACAGACGCCCAACTAAGCCAGGTGGCCCCCTCGGTGTTGGCCATGGCCGCAATGGCCGTTGCAATAGATGGATTGAGTATGACCAACGAAATGGACGATTGCTGGAAGCTCAGCGAAATCGTCAGACAGATTTATGAATCCACAAACAGAGTCATAGAGGTGAGTGCTTTTTGAACAGTTCAAGATACGAAAGAGAATACTCTCTCGTGTCTTCGGGGAGACAGTGGAGACAGTGGAGCCTCTTTTTCAGCTCTGACCTTTTTACAGTTGAGATTATGATTATGACTATCTGTTATCGAGACCCAACCTAACCCAGCACCAACTCGTCCATCTTTCGATGAAATTTTTACAAAAAATCCATTATAATCAACTCGAAAATGTGTCAACGCTCATTGTTTCACCGGCGCAGCTTGAACAAGTGATTGATGTTGCCTTTAAGATTGAAAAATATGTACAGATATTATTACATTCGACGAACAATGATTGATAAGAGAAGACGAACAAGAATTTTGAAGCAAGATATCCATCGATTCCGTTTCGCGACGATGATCAAGCAGTGCCCTTTGCCATCGGCAATCATGATTACAGGATATCTGTCTCCACCAGTGCCAAATGATCGGAAACAAATTGAACTTCATTCTCACACGTGCCAACAAATACAGCTCCGTGCCAGCCAGCCAGTCCTATGCTCAGATGCAAGTTCAGCGTTGCCAAGACACTGGAGCTTAGTGGGCGGAGACTAGTCGAAAAGGCAATCAACTATTGATTGACTGATTGATTGATTAACGTTGGCCAGTTTTTTCGGAGATGACAACCATCTCAAAGAGTTAAATTAGGCTGGAAAACAAATTCGGCTTTTTACGACAATTAGAAAGAATTTCCGACAAAAAGATACCACCACCGCAAGAAGAAGGCCAGCTTAAGGGGAGCTAGGAAATGGGCAATAAACTTTTGCATTGAACTGCGCTCTGGTCAAACAAACGGGCCTCTGTGTCTGGTGATCAAGACACACAAGATCACTGTCGAGAAAGTGACCTGGTCTCGCCCGATCCACAATGCTTGAAGTGGTGCAATATGGATGAATCCAACTCCTCAGCTCGCCTGTGCTAATTGTGGGCCAAGAGGCAATTTGAAGAGCTATAAGCAACTAGCCAAGCTTATCAAGCAAAACTCCAATGGCCGCCCATCATCTGCCGCAGCCAGTCGTATTATATTCGTTCTCGTCATAACGGCACTTTAAAATTTCGAACGATTGAATATAATCTAAATATAATCCATCAATATAATATTATAAATATAATATGTCAATATGTAATAGTAACAACCACCATTAGGGAGAGAGTTTTGGTGTTTTCCTTCTGAACGGAATCCAACTCAAGTCTCACGATGATAAAACTCGCACTCAAAAAGCGCTCAATATATAAAGATGATTGGATTGAACAATTAGAAAAAAATTTCAATGATTGAATGGAACAAAAATTATATAATAAATTATCCGCCATTATTATAGCTGAATTGCAGTTCTAATTCATACCTTTACTTCGACATTGACTTCGATAATGATTTTCTGGTTATTTATCTCAGTGGAAAGGTGCGAAACATTTTGAGCTCATTTCGAGCTTTCTCTTTTATCTCACCATTCCACTTTCTTCTATCATATAACATTCTTCAACTTTCTCACTCCTTTGTAAAGCTTTTCGGCGGACACAATCTTTTTATCGGAAATATTACCCTCTCGGTGGTCTTGGGCCAATCCTTAACTCTGACTCGCGATTGACATTCGTCGAACTGACCCGAACTCTCCATCCGGTCAGCCTTGGCGAGACTTGTGGACAGTTGGCGAGCAAGCTGAACGTGTCACTGCAGCTGTTGCGAAAACAAATGCCCTTTTTCACCTCGCTTGCCACTCCTCTACTCGCAAGTGAGAATTTTTTCATTCAATCGGCGACAGTCTAGGGAAAACACACTGTAACCCTTCTTGTGGAAGTTTGCCATTTTTCCAATTCGACCACAAAAACCGGCGACAATTTGTTCAGAACTAGCGCCACTTGTTGCACAGTTTATGGCCGCTACTGCTCAGGATGAATTGAATGGTCGAAGTTGCTAACTTGTGTTGGATTCATGGTTCTTTGGCAAACAGAGTGCATGAAACGAGATGCATAGACAGATGGCAGCAGCGGATTGAGCGCTAGTGGCCCATTTGGCCATTTAACAGACACAGACAGACAGACAGACTGGCAAGCCAGTCGTGCAACAAGCAGACACTCAATTAGAGCAACAAGCCAGACCTGGTTGACAGCAGTGGAGCAATTTTTGGCCAACTTATCATCGAGTTTCCCTCTTGGCCGAGCAGATAAGACAGACACACACCGGCGGTGGCGGCGAGTGGGCCTTCGGATTGGGCAATGGATGGCCAGAGAGTGTGTCTGTGTGGGGAAAAAGGCCGCCAGATGAGTGTTGCGTCTTCGTATTGGAGCTCACAAGTGTCAGTTCATTAAAGTGGTGCATTATTCAGCACACAACTCGTCGTGGTTGCCCTCTCGGAAATGTTGTGTTGTGCACTGGCAGGCTGAGAGCAACATAGGCAGACAGACAAACAGACAGACACACTGCGCGACACACACAACACAGCACAGCACAGCAGTGGATTTGCGCCACTCGGGCGGCTTTTTCCCCCCAGCTCAGCATTGCCTTCTGCAGTGCGCGCGGGGGCGGAATTGGAGTCGAGCGAGCCACTGCGCTGGGCCTGCGGCCGCGCGGCCCAACTCTCCTGCCGCCCCTGCTCCTCTGCAGACTCTCGCATTCTGCTGCCCAGGGCCTTTTGCCTGCTGGCAGGAGCGTGTGTCTGTGCGTGCGTGTGTCGCTCCTGCCCTCTCGCTCGCTCTGTCGCACCCTCTTCAGCGGCGGCATCCACGACGCCGGCCCGAAAGGAGCGCTCGTCCTCGTCGTTGCTCCGGTTGCATTGCGCGCCCATTGGAATTGGATTGGATTGGATTTGAATTCACAGGCGTCACTGCTGCTCAGTGAACGGGCCACAGTAGCGACAGCCAGTTTGCCTCTCCATCATACCACCACCACCACCACCATCATCATCACCGCCACCACCACCATCGCCGCCGCCGTCGTCGCCGCCATCATCACCATCCTATCCGTCTCTCTATCCCTCTCCCTCTATCAATCTGTCTCTCAATCTTCTATCTCACTCAACCACCATACACATATTCCAAACTCGCCTCACAATTATCAATGAGTCTTCAAACTCTCTGCTGAGCAAGACAGCATCTCGGCCGCCTACAAATTATAAACCCATTATAATAACATATTTGTATACACATTCAGATTAACATATCTACATGTGTACACTATACACTTATATGAACACCCCTAAATGCCCAACCTTACATACATATAAATATTTATATTTGATACGAGTATACGAGGATTTATACTAGATTACTCCCAACATTTTATACTACCCACTATTGATGAACTGTTTCCAATTTGTTTCCTCTTATCAAGCCAAGTCGGAATTTATTACCACATTGCTACTTCTTCAATAACAATCTATCATCAATATTACAACCCATTGCTCGTCGTTCCATTTTGGCTCACTAACCTTCAACTTCATGTGCTTCAAATGCTCAAGATAACTACTTAGATTTTAAGCTTTCGAATCCGTCAACAATTCCTTTCAAAGCTCTGTCATTCATCTCAGCTCCTGATATCTGCTCCCCCTCCTCCTAACCATGGCGACAGTGGCTACAACGGCCACCACACAATCTCCATCCTCCGTGGCCACCAATCGTGCTTTTCCATTAAGAATTTTAGTCGATAGCGAACATGTTGGGGCTATCATAGGCAGATCTGGCGCAACAATTAAATCCATCACTCAACAAACCAAAGCCAGGATAGATGTACACCGAGAAGAGATCCCAGATCAAGAGGAGAAAATTATCACCATCACAGGCTCTCCTGATAGTTGTTCTGAGGCATGTCATCATATTTTGAAAATATGCCACGATGAATACAATCGACCCAATTTATATAAGGATGAAATTCCTCACACGGGATATCTAAACACAGGCTATCCAGATCCGAATGTTGATACTCTACAAATGCTGGCACACAGCAGCCTGATCGGACGCTTGATCGGAAAACGTGGTGCATCCATTAAAAATATAATGGAACAGACTTCAGCCAAGATATCTGTTGATAAGCTTATCGAATCAACCGGCGAGCTAACCATCACGGTCACAGGAAATCTCGAACAAATACACAATGCAGAAAAATTAATATCGTCCAGGCTGAGGACTGCCTACATTTCAGACCTGAATATATCTCTACAATCTATGAATTCTCAGCATTATCTGTTCAATAACGTTCCACTACCTTATGTTGTGCCCAATTCTTACGCTCATCAAAATCCTCTGTTAGCTCCAATGGTTAACCCTCAAGCTGGCCATTCTGTCAATCCAATAGCACGTTCCGTTTCTCTAAACCATTCACACCATCAAGGTCACATACACCCATCCATTTATCAGAATTCGCCCGGTTATCTGCCCCTCTATGCGGGAATTGCTCCACCTCAATCAGCTACCGCTAGTTTGGTCGGATTCAATCCAATAACCTCGCGTCCACATGAAAAAGAAACTGTCTACATTTACATACCAAGCACAATGGTTGGAGTGATAATTGGTAAATCAGGATCTGCGGTTAAGGAAATGATAAACGTATCAGGTGCCATCATAAAAGTCGAAACGACTCCAATTTCGTCCAAGATACAAGCGACAACATCAAAAACACCAGATACCATGGCAGAGTCGGTCGAAAGAGGTTCATCGCCGGAACGAAACACAAACGAACCGAATGCACCAAATCATGAGAGTCCCATCTCCAGAGTCAACCAGGATGAAGATAACTCGAACAAAGCTGACACCTCGAACATATCACATGCGAACCGACGATCAAGTGAGGGGAAGAAGAACAATACAAGTATCAATGATTTTAGTGCCCTGAGAAAAGTCACCATAACAGGTTATCCAGCTTCACAATATTCAGCTCAATATTTAATCTACAGGAAAGCCTCCATAGAGGCCGGCCGGAGTGATATAAAGTTAACTGTCGAGATACATGTTCCTTCTCATTTAGTCGGTAAGATTATAGGTAAAGGTGGTAAGACAGTGAAAAATCTTCAACAGCAGACCAGAACTGTCATAAGGCTTCCGGAAGAGAAGCCTAGACAAAATCAAGCCAGCAGTAGTGGTGAAGAACCGACAGAGAGTGGCGACCAAACTTCTGAGACAGTGGTTCAGATAACAGGCGAATTTGAAGGCTCCCAAGCCGCCCAGGGGCAGATAAGAAATATGATGCGTGAGAGCCACAATAGTGGCCAATCAAGAGCAAATCCCAGCGTCAATAGGAATAGTATCGCACACAGAGATAACAATGCTCATACAGATGATGCCAACTATTCTGGCAGTGATAATATAACACATACATTACCATCTTTGTCCATATCGAATGATAAAGACAAGACCGAAGTTAGCGATCACAAATCAACCAACCACGGAGATGCCACAATGAGTAAAGATACAGGTGATGATAAGAATCTAGAGAGCCATGAGGATCCAAATGGTGGTTCACAAGAAGAAGAATCTACTCAGGCCAACAACAACTGTCATGAGTGTGAGACATCTAATAGTAGGCCAGAGAACGCAGTTGAGGAAAAATCTCATCCCGTTGTGGGCAAATTGCCAGAGGGCAGCGAAAACGCCAATGTAGCTAGCAATAATAATACTATTATGAATAGTAATCTCGCCAAGATCGAGTCATCGACCGGAGCTACCCTGCTCAAAACAAGTGACAAAAAAGTGACAACTAGCAATGATGAACAAAAAACTCACAATGAGAACGGTGATACCCAGCACCAGATCATCAGCGAGAATGACAGGCATTGATGGTAGCTGGTAGTTACTTTGTCCGCGTTAATGTGAAGAACTAAACGAAATCCCCGGTTGCATAACATTTTTATATATGTACCAAAAATAAAGTGGTTGTTTACTCAATCTGGATGGGCAGTTTCTCAAGTTTTCCTCTGAATTTGCAAATTTTATGTAACAAATCAACCGATGTGAAATTTGTTTGTCAGGTGGGAGAGGCTTGACTTAACCTTGTCGAGCAAACTGTGTTCTATATAACGATGCTCAGCCAGGCCGTTCGTGAAAGTTCCTAAACCTCCGTAGTAGTTTTGTAGCTGGTGATAGTTAAGTATCGGATACGGCATCGAGCCAGGCGTTTGACTCAACTGTTGGGCCCACTTTTCTCTGTCGAAATCCTCATAGGTCATCTTAGGTCCGCCTGTCGGCCCACTGAGTTGTAGGTTGACAAAACCTCCGGGCACAAATTCTGGCTCGTTATTCTGCTCATAATTGTCATGATTTCCATATCTTGCTCCTGAATATGAGGCAGCTTGGTTCAGATCTGCCACCTGTTGCTGGTTGAGCTGCATCATGGGCTGTTGTTGGTTCATTGCTGCCACTTGTGGCTCCTTGATGTCTGAGCGACCAATCGACCTTCGGGCGGCGCCACTTGCTGCCTGGATATTGCTAACTGTTTCAAATTTTGGCTTAAAACTGATCGATTTGGCTAAAGCTGGCAGCAGGCCTTTGATCCCCTCGGCAACTAATGCAGATGGTGCTATAGCCTCATTGGTGTCTCGCTGCTCGTTGTTGTTTGATGCGGAGGCATATTCGTCCTTATATGTCGGATACTTCTCACTTTTGGTGGGATTTGACTTATATTTGTTGCTCGCTCCATAATTGGGTTCGTTTATGTCTCCAGTTTGGAAGAATATGTTGCTCTCAACCGGTTTCTTGTATTCGGGCTGAGGATACTCGTCCTCTATGGGTAGCTTGATGGGAATGTTGACATCGATATCAAATTTTGGCGGTCTTATAGTTCGATGTCTCCTGAACTCTGTAGATGGAAGATCTTTTTCAAATGTCAAGGGTTTCAAGAACTTACTATCGAAAGAGACGGTTTTGAATTTCTTATTTCCGGCTATTACACTTGTTATAATGAGTCCCTCCACTCTACAATCCAAGCTAATCATTATATACACGATTATCACTTGTAAAGTGACTAAATATTTGCTGTACTGCGAGATTCTTGACATATTCGGCTTGAAAGAGCTCTAATTTTTAGAGGACTGTTGCAATTCTCGAAAGATATATGGTTCTTGTGTGACAAGGTGATGCTGTCGAAAGATGTGATAGCCCACGTAGATCTAATTGAAGCACTCGGATTTGGTTTTGTTCTTCTCGCAAGTTATCTAGAGACTTAGGAGGGATAGTACGACCGTCTCACTGCTGGTTCGTATCGCCAAGTTAGAAGGGACGAATTGGAATGAAGTTTCGAAGAGGAATCCGTCCTAGTCGTAAGTGAAAGTGTGCAAGCGCCCAGACGGCTCACGAAGGGATGACTTCCCAAGCTTCGTCGGAACCGAGTGGCCAGCACTCAAACAGGTACGGTATATCATTATCGCAACCATGAACGGCAGATACAACAACGAGTGGCTCAAGGAAAAATTGCAGCTAACCAAATGGTTTGCCTTGCTATCTCGTCTTCGCAAACTTCCTCAGCTTCATGTAGTAGTGCTCACGAACCAGCCACTTGGTCTGAAGAACAACAACTCAGGATGTCCAGCGTCTCAGTTGCTTGAAACTTTCGTGAGCGAGAGTTTCCTATTTTTTTTTGTTTACTGTTGCTCAACGAGCATAAACTATCGCAAATTTTTCTCTCGAAGGAGAGAAGGTTCTTTTTGTGAAACTTCACTCAAGGAGGAGAAGAGGCAGCAGGAGCATGAGTGGCTAGCAACAACAAAGAAGGTAAGACAACGAAAGGACGAAGAATAAGCAAAGCATTGCTGACCCAGTTGAGGCTGGTAGGAAGGAAATTGCCTGGAGACTGTTGGTTTGGAAAAGGGAGATAAGGAGAAAGTGTTCCCATCGGTCCATGCGAGTGCTTTAGAGCTGAAGAGGATAGATAGAAACTGATGAGGAGAGACAAGATCGGCTGGATCTATCGACGTAATGGCGTCCATTTCGAGCCGAGACAGGCTACTTGATATCAGCTTGCTGCTACATAAAATCAGCATAAAATCCGCGATTTGTAATCCGTCTCTTCCTGGCCGGAATTGCAATAGATCGTAGATCATTCGTGGTTGAACCAATGGTTTCTTCCTTGGATAGGAGACTCCGGATCGTACTCAAGCGGGCAGTGCGGGGAAAAATTTGCATCTTGATTGACGAGTGGAGCTGAAACCTGCCTGCGCAACTATCAAGACTCAAGGCAAGACGGTCTTGGTGGAGTCGGAGGCAAGCTCGAGGCACTGTGTGGTATCCTGCAGGATACTCTTGGGCTAGCAGGAATGCTCTGCGAAAGGCGCCAACTTCAAACGCAGAGCATGAGGTAAATCCTGCTCCAATCCTTACGCTGTGCGAGCCGGCGCACGACAAAACCATGCTCTCTTCCGCTCCAGCAGTGTGCATTCACGATATACGCTTCCAATTCAACTCCCGTGATACTTTAGGTATTGATTCTCCACATAAGGTCTATATTTAAACTAAATATCATCAAAACACTGAACATTATATCAGTCAATCATTGAATTAATATTAATAAACCCTCTCTAAACATGCCTAAGGGAGTGAATGTGTCTCGTGAGCTGAGGTGGCTCCTCACCAAGAATACCTCTTGTTATGCGGTTAAGGTTCGCAACCATCCAACAGCGTTCAGCAAAGACCCACTCAACCCAAAGGGCCTGCACCTACCTAGATTCTCTGGTTCAATCCAATCCAAGGCTGTCACAGTACGTGGATCGGCTAAGAAGCCAGGAGTTACCCTTGTCTACAAGAGGAAGCGCACCGTCAGAAAACCTGCTAGCCAATTGGTTAGAGTCTCAATTAAGAAGGACCCACGATCGACATTGCGCTCAATCAGAAACACCATCAACAACAACAAGTCCAGGACGGACCTCAAGATGTTGGCACTGAGACGGGCATCAGCGATTTTGAAGAGCCAGAGGAAGTCTAATAAGAACAAGAAGGGCTCCAAGCAGCCAAAGAAGACTCCTTCAAAGAAGTGATCTTCATTAATGTCATATAAATATTGGAACAAATAGAGACAACCTCGTCCTTTGTGTAAATAATCGTTCTCGAGCTACCCAACCTCTCTCTCTCTCTCCTTCTCTCTCGACACCTTCCCGTTGGTATTCCTTGCTGAGAATCTCTCTCTCGAGAGAGAAACTTCTGGTTATCCGGATCCACTTTCGGTATTCCCCAAATCACCTTCGAAGTAAAGCTAATGGTGGTTAGGGATATCCATTTTGCATACGATTCCGCATCTCAAAGTTGTCAGATGGCTGCACGCGCGCACCTGACGCGAGCACGTAATCCAGGTTGAACCTGCACGCATTTCACTACCAATGGACTTTCGTATCAACCTAATAAGTTATCCGATGGGGCAACTTTCACCATTATTCATCACCAAATAGTTTTATCATCAATCCTCATCCGATGCAAATCGCATTATGGGTGCCACAATCCTAGAATCTCTATCCAATATCAAATTAGTAGGCATAATCACGCTCCTGCTGGTCATTCAAGTATTCTCCTTCTACATCGGAGCTTTCTTGACCCCTTCACCATCCTCATTCGAGCAATTCACATCGGTTCATTGTCATAGGCATGATAAAGCACAGTTGGCAATACCGAGGCACCATAAGAAGCACGAGATTGATGTAGGAAAAAACTGTGATAGATCGGATTCCGTATTGACGACATTTGGTCACCCCAAGAAGACCGAACCGACAACGAGCGATGGTGGAAAGCACTATCGTCCCGATTTTGATGTTACCACTTTTGCTGTACAGCTACCCCTACCACGAGATGGTATAGATTTGGCCTATTCTAGGTGGATGCAAACTTTATTGGTCCTACTCATACCCGAGTTTCAATACGAACCTCTCCTGGCGAATAGTATGCTACAAGGGCAACAGGTTGATAACCATCATGATCACAATAGCCATCATCCCAGCGGCAAAGGTCTCAAAATCGTGAACTCGTTTCCGCTGCTGATCGATGTGACATTAGCTGTCAAAAATAGAGACGATTCTGAGTGGACTCTATTCGGCAAGAGACAAGGACTTAAGAGGACAATCAAGTTCCAATCACCTGACTTCAGCCACAAACTAGACTGTGAGCCTCTACAGCTATTCGAGCTACAATCCTTGCATTATGACTACTACTTAATCAATTTTGAAATCCAAGAGGACAAAAACGCCAACCATTCGTTCCAGTTTCCCGGCAGGCTAAACGAAGTCACTGGGGTTGCCATACACCATAATGGTGGTTTTACACAAATATGGCTCATATTGAAGACCTTTTTCTTCGCCTCTACCCTAGGAACTCTCGTTTGGTACTGCCGTAGGCTGAAAAGTTTACAGAGGAAAACCATATTGATTGAGCGCATACTGGTTGGACTCGGGGCAACTCTAACCCAGCTCAACTTTCCAGTCGAACTGTTGTCATTGTATATTGAGATACCTTTTATGATGTTCCTAAACGACCTGAGACAAGGGATATTCTATTGCGTTTTACTTTCATTCTGGATCATATTTGTGGGCGAGCATCTTCTCGACGGAACAAGGAAAAACAGCCAACTGATTGGATATTCAAAGGAACTATTGGCAATAAGCATTGCATCGTTAGCATTGTTGATATTCGACCTGAGCGAAAGAGGCATTCAAGCTTTCGATCCATTCATGACAATCTGGGAGTCGGAGCCCTATTTGGCAAATCTATCGATCACGGTGGCTAGTTTCGCCAGTCTAGCTTATCTGGGATTCTTGCTTTATTATATATACTTAGCTTTTAACACAATTTCCGGCAAACAGAGCGCTCTACCAAAGATGCAGATAACTAAGCGACTCAAGTATCAAGGTATGATTTATCGGTTCAAATTTTTACTTTGCGCGACAACAGTCTGCGCCATAAGCACACTTGTTTTCTACGGACTTAGTCACCGGAACGATTGGTCTTACGACGAGGACCAGATGAACGGATTCACCCCGACTGGACCATCAATCGAGTGGACCAGTGCCATGTTGACCACAGTGTATGCAATGTGGAATTTGTATGTAATTGCCCTGATGATACTCTATGCACCTTCATACAAAGGGGCCAACAACTGTGGTTCCGGTTCGGCAACGTATTTCTCGGATGAAATCGAGTTCGACTGTCTAACTGACGAGCGGTCGACCGACGACCAGGAGTATGGCCAGGAGACGACCGACATCGAGCTGCTGAAGGATATGATCACGAGGGTTGTTGAGGAGAAGAATAAATAAATAAGAAAAATAAATGAGCTCATGGGCCTGTATGCCTTGTCATGCTACAGGCGCGAGCTAACAATTATCAATCGACTCATCTGAATCATTGGAAGTTCTGCTGTGTAAATTCCAACAAAATTGGAGCATTTTGGAGTTAAGGAATCAATGAGCATAAAAGAGAAAAGTATTTTTTTTTTCTAGGAGAAAATATATTTCATTGGCAAATTTGATGCCCTCTTATCTTGTTTACATGACCCAGTGGGTCTACTTTGCATCGAGAGGCCGCGATGGCTGCGCAGTGGTGGTTGTGGTGGAGGCGCCGCTTGATGATTGGCCACTGCTCGACTGGTCCACCTTTGGCAATTGGCTAGACTCTGGGCCGCCAGCTTGGGGCCCGGAGGCGCCGGTTCGCGTTTCTTGGTCCGCCTTGTTCATGGTCGGATAATGGCTGGCAACGCTTTGGTGCGGACCCTCATCGGGCTTTGTGTTTTCGTTTGACGAGATAATTGTGTAGGAGGGGGAGGAATGAGATTGAGATGAGGATGAGGGACTTCTACTATTGCTACCGATCGACTGGGCAAGCATGCTGGCAACTCCGGCAACAAGGGTACGCGTCGGCTTGGAGACTGCCGCCGCGTTGCTTGGCGCCGGCCGACTGGTGGCCAGCTTGGAATCTGTTAGTGGCTTACCCCTCGAGCTGGTGCTTGAGCTTGCGGCCGCCGAGGGCCCACTGGCGGCAGGCTGCTGGTCGGCGGGCGCGGCCGGCGAGCTCCGGTCGGTTTGCTGGGCTGAGGCACCGGCCGTCTGCACGTTGGCCGCCGCCTGTTTGTTGCCCCCGTTCAGGCCCAGAATGTTCAGGGCCGTCGAGCTGACGCTTGCGATGATGTTGGACATCTTTGGCAAGCTAGCGTTCGTTGGCGAGCTCGCGGTGCCTGTGCCTGAGCTGGAGCTCGAGCTTGAGGCGGGCGAGGCCGCCGAGGCCAGCGGGCCCGGACTGGCCTGGTTGGCGGCCGACTTGAGCTTCTCCTGCACCCAAGTGGCCAGCTGGCCCTCCACTGCCTTCCACTGGGTGTTGGCCTGCTGCTGGACGGTGCTCATGGTGCGCTTGACCACCTCGCGCCACGACTCGGGCAACAGTTTTGTCAAGTCCCTCTGCTCGGCGGCCACCGTTTGGCCGCTTCTGGCTAGACCTTGTTGCTGGCGTCGCGTGTGTGCCAGTTCGCCAGTGGCGTCGCCGAAGTGCAAATGAGCCTCCTGCATTGCCGGCAGACTGTTTAAAAGAAGCCTTCTGGCAAGCTCCAGTTGTTTGGCCAGAAAGTTGCCGCTCGTCTGTTGGCTGTCTGAGGCGCGCTTCTGCAGACTGTCTCCGTTGGCCGCAATGAGAGCGAGTGGGCTCTTGGCGATCCTTGTGGCCAAAGGTGTGCTCATTGCCGCCCACGAGCCTGGCCCAGTGCCACTTCCCACTGCTTGCCCACTGCTTGGGACTCCTTTTGGCGATTCCAAATGGAGGAGCCTTGATAATGAATTACCCGTCGTTTGCTTGGCCTTAGGTGCTGCGGAATCGTCTGAGCGTTTCTCGAAGGTGGTCTCCGGTGGCGCCTGTTCGCCGGGCTCGGCGGCCAGCAAGTGTTGTGGTTGGCCAAACTGGTGGTGCTCGCCCAAACGTTTGGACGCCATCCCAATGGGCAGGGGAAACGCGTTAGCCTGTTGCTGCTGGAAGCTCTGCTGCATCAGTTGCATGGGCGACTGTTGCTGCTGCTGTTGCTGTTGCTGTTGGAGTTGCGCCAGACTGTTGCCGGCCAGCAAGCTTGCCGCTGCACTGGCTGGTTCCGCGTTGCCGCCAAAGAGGAGTTGGTTTCCAAAGGACGAGTGTCCCAGGGAGCTGGCTTGCTGCTCTTGCATCCGTTCGTGAGCTTGCTGCTGCTGCTGTTCCGATGGACTAGCTGCCGCGGCGGGCGGCCTGTTCCAGCTGATTGCGGGCTGGGCGCCAAAGGGCGCGCCTGCGGCCAGATAATTCACAGCCTCCATGTGCTCCTGTCTGGCGGCCGCCGCTGGCTGCTGCTGGCCGCCCAAGTCGAGCCCCAGCGGGCCCCCATTGGGCGCCGCGCTCGGCCGGAAGGGCTGCTCGAGCATGCTGGGCGGCGGGGGCGCCTGGTGGGCGAAGAGCGAGGAGGCGGCGCTGGCCAGCGAGTCCGAGTCGCTCGAGGAGGAGGAGGAGGAGCTCAGGCTGAGCTGGGGCGCCGCCAACAGGGGCTGGGACTTTCTGCGCGTGCGCACGGGCCGCCAGTCGGCGCCACCGGAGGACAGGGACGAGGCCAGCAGCATGAGCAGGGCGGGCACCGAGATGTCGCGCAACAGTTTGCTCGTGCTCGAGACGGGCCCCTTGGCGGGTTGCACCAGTCCGTGGGCGTGATACTTCGTCTGATGCTGATGATTGTGATGGTGGGCGCCTCCTGCTGGCTTGAAGAGCGAGCGGAACTCGGAGGCGAAGCCGTCGTAGCCCTCGGCAAGCCGCTTCCAGAGGGGCGAGCGGAAGAGTTGGCCGATCTGTTCGGCGGCCACGCCGCCCAGCCGGTTGTGGTGGTGCTGGTGGGCGCCCCCTGAGGCCACGCTGAGCAGGGCCGAGCCGAGCAGGGAGCCCATGCTGGAGGCCGCGGAGGAGGAGGCGGAAGCGGAGGCGCTGGAGCTGGGCGACTCCTTGCCGGCCAGCTTGGCGGGCACGTTGTAGAAGGGGGCCGCGTGGTCGAGTTTCTTCATGTTGTGCAGGATGTTGTAGGGCACCTCTGGAATGGAGTCGGCCAGTTTGATGGCCAGGTGGAGGCCGGGCGAGCGATGTGGGTGGCCCGCGTGGTGCTGCTGAGAGTTGGCGGCCGTCCCGGAGGAGCCGAGCAGAGAGCGCGCGTCGCTCGTGGCCAGTCCTGCGTGGGTTTGGGCGGCGGCCACTGCGGCGGCGGCGGCCGCACTCGCCACTGCAGAGGACAGCGAGGCCACGATGGAGCTCTGCTCGCTCGACTTGGACGCCTCCTCGCCGGCTGGCTTGCCGCCCGACGACTGCGACTGCTCAGCCTCGTCGCTCCTTCGCTCGTTGGACGCCGCCTGAGGTCTGGCCAGAGTGGGCGCCCCTTCCGGGCCGGCCTGGAACTGCGACTCGGACTGCGACTGGGCCTGAGAGTCGGCCGCCTGGGCCACGATCAGCAGGTGGCCCGCCGCCAGACACACGGCCACAAGCAGACCCAGCGCCCTGAGGCTCGTGGAACCATTCGCCGAGCTAGCTGGCCACTTCCCGGCCACTCTGGGTGGCCGCCGGAAGCCAAACATGGGCGCTCTCTGTGTTGCGGCGTGGCCCTTTCGATGGCGGACGGCTGTGGATGGATTTGTCGAAGAGTGTGACTCGTTGTTGGTGATGCTTTTTGTTGCAATTGTTTCACAAATGGCACTTGGAAAGTTTCTTCGTCTCAGCTGCTGACAAACTGCTGTCAATGTGTTGCTCGAATGTATTGAGTTTCTCATTTTTCTCATCTTCTTCACTGTGTTGCCCACTCCATTTGAGTGAAAATATCTCATCTTGCATTGCTGCTCATCATCATAATTCTTCTCAACCATCTCAATTTCGCCCTCACTTTGGGCGCCCAACATTTTGCTCACCAACGAATCGGCAATCAATTGTTGTTTGTTCAACATCTCTTCCTGCTTGCAATCCATTTCTTTCGCTCGGACCTCACCAGCTTGGGAGCTTGCAACTTGCAGATGTTAGTTCTTAGTCCTTCTTAGCTCTCTTGCTGGAGAAGAAGAATCTTCCTCTCGATTTGGAGCTACTCTTTTTTTCACCTCACCTAATTCGCTAAAGTTCCCAAAAGTGGCCACTTTCGATCATCTGAAAAAGCCAAACTTTGCTCCTTCCTCCTCGCGACTGTCTCACTTTCTGATCGCTCTTTCCTCCGCTGGCACTAATTGCACTTCGCCCCTTTGCAACCATCAACACATGAGTGAAGAAGGAGGAGAGAAAAAAGAGTGATCTTAGCTCAGCTTGTTGTTGTTGTTGTTGTTGTGGTTGGTGCTCAAGTAATTAACTTAGAGGATGCACTTTCTCGATGCTCTCGATGGACGGCCACTGAATGGACTGGTTGCTGCTGTTGTTGCTGTTGTCATATTTCGTCTGTTGCTCATTTGATGCGCTACAAGCTCAACTGAGGCGGCAAAAGGGCTGCTGGAGTGTTCTCCAGAGGGAGAGAGAGAGAGGAAAGAGCTTAGGTTAGCTGCTGGCTTGTGGCTTGTGCAGAAAGAGACAGAGAGAAATCGAAGGATGATCGCTGGAAATGAACGGATGAATCAGGAGACGCGAGTCATCAGGTGAAAACGCTCGCCTCTTTGAGCAGCGCAGCACACACGTTGAATATGAAAATGATGGATATTATCATTCAGCCTTTCTCGCCGCTTCTCTAGGTGGTCTTGGTGGGCATGCTCGTTTGGTGCCGTTGTTGTGCTGTTGCTGCCTCTTTTTTGCTGATTCTTCTCTCTCTCTCTCTCTCCTTCTCTTTGGCTCGCCTCTAAGCTTGCTGCAACTGGCCAGTGAGCTATCCAAACATTGGTCGGGGCTGTGGGCAAACCAGCGCTCGGCGCTGTAGTTCAATGGTAAAAAGCGAGCGGGAAAGATTAGCGACTTGCTGGAGAGCTGCTGAGCTGCAGAGCTGAAGCTGGTTGGCCGCAGACTTCCCGGCCGGCTTGCTGCAGGCCTGCATCCCGTTATTCCGCCGGCCCAGCCAGGCCAGGCCAGCCGGAGAGCTAAGCGCGCCGAGCTTGCTGCAAGGCGCCGCCCAGCACTGCACACAAAGCGCACCGGTGCGCTCGCCGCAACTCTGCAGCAGCGCTTGCGTCTGCCTGCGGCCGGCCACACGCCGCACGCAGCCTTTGCCTGCACACAAGGTGCACGAGGCCGCTGCAGAGCGCCGGCCGGCTCGCTGGTCGCCTGCCCAATACTGTGCCGAGTCGGCGCTTCTGGCCAGCTTGCCGCCGGTTGGCTTGCCGTCGGTTGGCTTGCCACTCGGAAGGAGAGACTCGGAGAGTCGCCAAGAGAGGCTGAGACATGAGCAGAGACGAAAAAACGTCCCTGTCGAGCGCGCCCGTTCGAGCAGAGATCTAGACGCTGGTCGCTTGGCTTCCACCTTGGCTGCAAGATTTGTGCTCCCTCATGATGATGTCGAAACTCCACTGCGCCTTCACCCACCCACCAGCAGCACCTGAATGAGCCAGAATCCGCCCGCAATCGTCCGCCTGCAGACTGTCTATGGGCTAGAGTTGGTTGGTGGGCAAAGAGACGCTCAAGTTCCAACAAACCAAACAGGAGACTGCATCATGCGAGTCCGTTGGTGTCTTTGTTAGCGGCCTTCTCCAAGACATCATTTGGAGAGACCACGAAAGCGTGGAACCATTTTGGCAGCCAAAGTGGAGCGGAAAAGCTGCTTGGAAAACTATTGGCGACAAATATTGGCGCGCTTTTCCACCAATGACAAATGCCTCTCGCCAACTTTGCACTCCTTGTCCTCGGCTCCAGTCTTCAGCAACATGGCCAGTTGGCCACAAGAACAAGCATGAGAACTTTCACTCCCAGTGGGCCGATATTTAGCTCATTCATAGAAAACATGCTTCCAACTGGCGCATAAGTCACACCACAAGAAGCCAGTGGGAAAGGGGGCACATTTTTCCACTCGAAGTTTGACTCATTTTCGAGAAAAAATCGCCCTTTTTCTCTCTGCTCTACTCGCCCTGTTCTGCCCCCAAGCCTCGACTCTGGCGCAGTTTTCGCAATTATTGTTACTGCAGCATCTTGGTATTGTTACTGCAACAGACCAGCAGGCGAGCTCGGCAAGACATCACTTGGCCCAGAGTGGCACTTTCGGGCGCAAGCCAAAGGTCAAACTGTGGGACCTTTGGGCCGGCGTCCTTCATGCATCTGATTTTTGGATTGGGCATCTGTGCTGTGGGCATCTTTGGGTCAACTAGAGAGGCTAGAGAAGAGGTGGAGAGTGGGCAAAATAATGGACTCCCGCGGTTGTTGTTGATGTTTTGTGGCTTAGAGTAATTTCCATTGGCTGCACATGCTAATGAAATTTCTGCACAGCGCGCACTTTTCACTGAGGGCCATTTGGAGCTCATTTGAAGGTCTTCTGCACGAAAGTTGATGAGTGATTATGGCCATGGTCTGGTTTCTTTTTCCCTTTCCTTTTTCTCTTTCCCATTCCTTGGCCGCCTCTCTGTCTCTCCCACTCCACCTAAGCTCCGGCGGCCACTCTCGCCCTTTGGCTCGTCCCCGTTGGCCGACAAAAACTGCCGCTGCTGAGAAACAACGCCGAGCACCAAGTCGGCCGGCCGGCCGGCCGGCCAGCCGCCTGTCTGTCCGTCTGTCTGGCTGTCTGTTTGTCTGTCAGTTTTGTTACAGCGAATTTTGTTACCGCCAGCCGAGGTTAGGGAGGCGATTTTGGAGGACGAG
>Ga0058701_10000286_pt1 | contig 40889 bp, 29 predicted proteins | sample AgamicOrMae_FD_97039 | JGI IMG/M metagenome (GOLD analysis project Ga0058701, IMG submission 97039) | Agave microbial communities from Guanajuato, Mexico - Or.Ma.e | ecosystem: Host-associated > Plants > Phyllosphere > Phylloplane/Leaf | place: Guanajuato, Mexico | collected 2012-06-04
GGGGGGGGGGCGGGGGAACGCAGAGAGGGAGGCACACGAGACAGCGGCGGGGAAAAGTTTGACAGTGGGGGAGGAGGCGGGGGTTCTGCGTGCTGCGCGAGGGGGAGGAATTGAGCGCGCGCGAATAACACTGCGCACACTTCCAAGCACAGTCCCAGCCCAGCCAGCGTCCCCCCCCCACGGCCCTCGAATGCCGCTGCGCAGCAAACCTGACGTTCCCCCGCTTGTGGGGGAAGCAGCGCGAACTTGGCCCACTGATCGGTGGGCGACTCACACTGCCGCCCCCCTCCGCCAATTCAAACGGACTCGCGAGGGCTGCAGTTGTGGTTGTGGTTGTAGTTGCAGTTGTGGTTGGTCGTTGTGAAGTTTTGTTCGGCCAATTGCTGCTCAGAGGCTCGGTGCGTGCGTCTGTGCGTCGGTGTGCGCAATTCTCACTCGCATAGCGGTCCGTGTGGCACGCTGCCCGTTCGCTTTCGGCTGCGACTGTGCCACATTTGGCAGACGCACGCAACGTCAACCGAACGACAACAACAACAACAACAACAACATCAACAACATCACATGTGCGCAGATTCTCACTCGGAACGCGCCCTCTCCCGGAGCTTGGGCTCGGCTTCATGGGCGCGCAGCACAAGCAGCAGCAGCAGCAGCACATCAGAGTTGCCGCGCGCACGAGAGCCCACCACTACTGCTGGACCACTACTGCACCACCACCGCCAACAACAGCAGCACAGCGCACTACGAGCCTCGCTCCGAAGTTGGCCTTTCTGCAATGAGCCAAATGCAGCACAAGCCCAACAGAGTCGACGTGAAGCGCAGTTCCCTCTTGCATACCAGCTTACTCCAACGACAACAACAGCAGCAGTAGCAGCAGCAGCAGCACCAACAACAACAACAACAACAACAACGACTTACTTGCTCACTTCGTTCGTTGCAATAACGTCAACAACAAAAACAACCGCTCCGCGCGCCAACTCACTCCTCTGCAAACATACACACACAACAACAACTCAAACTCCAACTGCAACAACAGCACACAACAACCACACTTCTCGCCCCTACAACTGAATCTAGTAGTTCACTTACGTTACGCTTGCCCCTCTCCTTCTCTCTTATTTTCCTGCTCTCCTCCTCCTAGCTCCTCGCCGTTTTCACCCCAACAACTATCACAGCCAACTGCAACAGCAACAACAATAACAACAACGGCAACAACCACCACACAATGGCCCTCTATGAATAAACTCAACTAATTTCTACCACAACTTACTCTGGTTTGCCTGGCTTGAGTATAACTCATGAAGAAATAAGTCGCGACGCTAATTAGCGCCTGTGAATAGCCACCAAAGAACTAGGGCCCAGTCATAACGAGACGGAGGCGAAGACAGATTGACAGACAGACAGAGAGGGAGACAAAAGAGATTTTTAGACGGACAGATTTATAGAGAGACACAGAGGGAGAGGAGACTTTTCGCGAGAATAAACAATGACTCTGCCCCATCTTTCACCAAATCTCCCTTCGTGCTTCAACCGATTGGAGGAAACAAATTGATGGAGGAGGAAAAGATTGTCTATAATTATATTTTTATTTCTCTTCTCCCCCATGATAGCTAGAATTTTTTCCACCGCCACAAGCACATAACGTACATAATTGAACTAGCAACAACAATAACAACAACAACCACAACAACGACATCCTCATCATCATCACAATCCACGTCGTGGTCGTGTAAAGTCTGCGTAGCCGTCAAGTTCACCCTCGTGCACTCGTACCCGAGCCCTTGGACGAGTGAGCATTTATTTGAGCTCGCTTGCCAGCTATTTCACTGACGGCTAGCTCAAAAGCAACAACCAAACATCAGCCACCACCACCACACAGAAAATTGAGAATCGATCTCGTTTATGCCTGTTCGCTATCCCAGTTTATGCTCTGCCGTGAATGAATAAGAGGCTTGTATGTATGTATTTATGTGAGAGAGAGCAAATAATACTCACTTGCCAACAACAACAACAACAACAACACAACAGAAACAACGACAGGAGCAGCCACATACACTCTCGCGCTACACACTCATCAGCGAGCTCTCTCTCTCTCTCTCTCTCCTCTGTCTGTCAAGCCAAATTCGCAATAAGGCGAGTGACAAACAATTAAAGTTAGCTTAAAACGAGACTATAACGTGGACACTCCACTCAACTACGAGGATACTAACAAGAGTTCAGTTTCAGTTATGGTGGTGCGATGAAAGTATTGGAGTGAGAAAGATAGAAATAATTAGCTAAAATACGCCATGCTCATAAACTCATAACAGCTAGCATAGCCTATAGATAGTAGGGGTGGACAACAACAAGTCAAACGTTTCAACCAAGCGATTGGAGTGCAAAGTAGTTGGGAAATTTTCTATCAAGAGAGGAGAATTTATACCCGAAGAAAGTCCCTAGTTGCTGAATCATAGGAAGCCCTCGAGAAACATTGCCACTTTTCTCTGGAACAATACATAGCCATCAAGCTAGCTTAAATTTAATACGCATACTGACTAAAGCACTCACTAACTTACTCAGTCACTCACTCACTACAATTATACATGCACACAAGTATATGATAACGCCCACTGGTCGGTCCACTGTGTTATTGTTGTCCTGGATTTATAACTCTCCCTTTGGAAGATAAAGTAGCACAATCAGGAATACTTCAATCATCTATTGTCTAGAAACATGGTTCACACAATTTCCTGAGTCTTAGGATTGTTCCATGGGCGTCAGATTGGTTCTAAGACGACATCTCAACACACAGATAGACGTTAAACTTTAGTCACTTAAAACTACTTCTAGACCTATTTCATCCTAATAGAATTCACACACCTTCATCTGAGATAATACTTTCGGATGACCTACTCAATTGTGGTGCCAGTATTGATAGTAGTTGTAGAAGTAAGATAGAGATAACCTTCAAAAAAGCGCTGGTACTCCGCCGCGTCACAGAGGAAAGGCTTAAAATCCTTTATGTGCTGATCTATAAGGAACCAGGAGAGTACAGAAATGAGCAGGTATCATTGATTGATTATTTTATGCAATGTTCGACATGATCTAAAGTCTTAGTCACTCAACCAGGAGAGGTGTCAAAAAAGCAGCGAGAAAGCTCCAGTATTGGATAATATCACCACCGATGAACTTTTGATAATTCACAAACCAAACAACCCAAAGAAACGAGAAAGAAAACAATCCCCAGGTAATCACCTCCAGATTCAACGTTATACCATTATACTAGGTCCATAAGTATTTGCCCCAGAAACATCTTAATACGGTCGAGAAAATCTACTGTTTTTACCATCATCGGATGAAACCAAACCACCTTTTACCGGAGACCGGAATTATATAGAGTCAGTTAATCACTAATATTCACTAACCACATGCCATAAAATCTAGAATATTTGGGTATAAACGGGAACAGTATAGCTTTTGCTGATCCACTTGGTCGATTTGTTGTTAGAGGTTACACTCTCCACTACTGCGGAGTTACTAATTTCTTTCCCAAGCAGAAGTTAAAGACAGCTATCAACATCCGGGCGGAGATCAACAAGGCAAGATAGTAACTATTGGCTTAATGTGTCCTAGCTTGGTCTGATTTTATGTTAATCTGTAGACAATTGAGTTGCATCTTAAATGTTCGAAAAAATCTAGGATTCCAGGCAGCAAAAGACGGGAGAAAAATATTCATCTGCCTTTCGAGAGGGTTCAATCGCCCTTCTCCTCCAGATCATCAGTATAGGGTCTTCTTTTTTAGGGGCACATTTAGCTTGCATCAAGATAGTCAAACTGCTAACTCTGCTCGGAGGGATCAATCCCGCTTAAAGGTTAGCAAGGCATCTCAGAGAGTGCCCTCGAAAGTTGTTTAATCGATCTAGATACAGAGCAAAGAAGACACCATAAAACCAGGATGACGGCCGATCTTTCAATTGCTGCCCTCTTACAGGCGGCTGAGTACCTGGAGAAGAGGGAGGCTGAGCATGGATATGCCTCATCCATGCCAATCACTCTCGCAACGAGTGATCTGATGTCACCATATAAAGGCAAGCAGCCAATTGCTTCTAAATATAATGATCAATTCAATTCTAATCATCATGATTACACTCAAGGAAGCAGTCCTAAGTCAAACCATCATAATATAAACAGTCACCATCGTCATATGAACGCTATCAACAACAAGTCACGCCATAGATCAGATAATATAAATATTGCTGCCAGTAACCAAGACATAGCGAAACGTGGTAGTCAATTGATCAATACTGATAGCAAGTCTAGATCAACCAGAGGAAGTGCCGGCAACGGTCATAATCTATCATCACGTGTTAGTGTAAGTAGCTTGAGTAGTTGCAGCAATCAATCAGGCATTGATTTCCATCAGGCATCTGGTAGCAGCAGCGGAGGTAGTTGTCCAACAACTAATGGATATTTAGACTTTAGCTCTATATCATCTGCTTCAAGCAGTGAATATAATGAACTCAATCATCAGAGATGCAACAACAATAACGTTAGTTCAAGTGCAATAGGCCTAGCGCCACTAGGTCAACAAGTATCAACCAATCATCGTTTATTAGTCGCGACCTCAAATCCAGAGTACCATCATCATCTATTGCTGCAACAGAGATCGCCACCAACATCATTAAGTCATCATCATCTCATTGGAGACCTAGATGGTGACATATCGATGCATTGTGGCGATGCAAATAGCTTGAATGGTAGTTGTAGCAGTAAGAGGCCAAAGAAAAAATCTCAAGGTAATAGAAGCACTCATAATGAATTGGAGAAGAATCGTCGGGCTCATCTGAGGACTTGTTTGGAAAAATTGAAAGAGGTCGTACCTCTTGAGTCCGATTCATCCAGACATACAACATTAGGGTTATTAACTAAGGCTAAAGGTTTCATAAGAACCTTAGAAGATTGTGATCGTAGGCAGCAGATGCATATTGCCGAATTAATGGATCGACAAAGATTTTTAAGAAGCAAGCTTGAAGAGATCAACAAGGATCCAGGTAGTCAACTGATCCATAATCAACAGATTCAAGTCAGACAGCAGCAAGCACAAAATGGTCTTACGATCGTTTCTGAAAATTACTCGCCCACCTCATTAGCATCCAGTATATCGGCAACATCTGATTTGCATCAATCTGTGATGAGCAGTAGCAACCTAACATCTTCTCTAGGATCAACATCCAGCGGACCATCAAATACATCGCCAGCCCCTTCATTTGCAAGCATTAACGGTGAATCAGAGCAATCGGGAGCCGCTATGACAATGCTGTCAATAACAAAACGGGAGGCAGGGCCCATTATGGTTGTCTCAAAACATTCTTACGAAAGAAAGAAACAGCAGGAAGATGTCGAAATGATTGTAGATAACCCTCCAATCCCGGTTAAAGAAACAAACGCCACTGATTTCGAGTGAAGCCGGCCGCATTCCTGTTGGGGAAAGATAATGTCTTGTCTCAAGCGACTCTTGCCACCATCAGGAAGCTGACTGTTGGAGAGGAAAGGGCATCTAGAAAGATATTCACGCACATTCAAAATTTGCAATCTCTGAAAATAATCCATGACCGTCTTTCTCTAAAATAGTAAACTTCTAGATATTAGACCTTAGATCCAGTAGCTGCTACATCTAATTGTAGCTGTAATAACATCCTGCATGTAGTTTAAGCCTCCAACTAGCGAAACCAAACTCAGAGTCACCAATGGTTCATTGACTACTCTTGCCTAAACAGGTAAGGTTGCGCCTACAAAAGCTAAAATCCAATTTGGTCCTCATGGCGAGGTCGTCACTAGAATTAGCAGAACAATGAGCGAGTAGAAGCTAACTCACCGTCTGAACATATCTATTCAGTCTTGTTTATGTAAATACGCGATTCCCTCGCTAGGGATATATTGATGAAACTATAAAGGCACCATGGGGGCGATGAAGGGGAATTTACTCAGGCGCACTGATTACCTAGAAAGGTGAACTTTTGATTGTTGAAAGCCACATTCAATATAGGTGCCATGAAGCATAGAAAGTTGGTCAATGACGTAGTTCGTGATGAGGCAGAACACATGCAGGGATTAGGTTAAGCTGGTCGCATAAGAAAATGAGGCTCAGATTCAATGCAAATCCCTAGATCTATCCAAATGATTGTTGACTCATTGAGTCGAATACACAGGCATGAAAAGTCAAATCAAATTTGACGTGACGAAAGGAATTGCCGACTATGGATTGATAGCGGTAGCTCATCGCTCTACTATCATTTACATTTCTTATCGATTGACGTAAGGAGATGATCCCCGAGTGGTTATGAACTGCTTGTGATCAGCATTGGCCGTGATGATGATCTTAATGATGCTGCACAAAGATTTCGTTCCACAACGAAATCGGGATCTCTCCAAAACCATCTATAATATTTCAAGCAGCAAATGCTCTCGAAGTGATCACGAAACGAGGGTCAAAAACTGCACACATAAACACATCAATATATATATATATATATATGAATATATATATCTCTATACATAGTAGAAACTAAAGGAAATAAATGTGTTCAGATTCTCACCCGGCAGCTACGCTGATTCCAAGCTTTCAGATGCGATCAAAGTAAAGACCCTCTGATATATCGTCACTGGATTGTTGCATCGCACTCGGGGCAAAAAAGCGAAGCTAGTCATTTTTCGAATTCGTGCCAGAAGAAATGTGCCAATTTCTCTCTTCTTGTTCCAAGTCCTCGGTCCACTTTCCTAGTTGCTGATTAACTATGCCGTGGCTATGCCTACCTAGACGATCATGGCTAGACCGGTCCAAAGTCGTCTGGTCTTGTGCGTCGGATCCCATTACGAGGCGGGATCAGGCCACACCCCCATGCCTCTGGGAGTTCGGGCGCATTTTGGGCGGGACTTCAGAAGCGCGGCGCAGTTTTTGGTGCTCCAAATGCAAACAACATCACGATGGACTACACCTTGTTTCTAGTTGTTGGGTCACCGCTGCTCAACAGATTCCCTTCTCTAGGTCATCTGCTATTTCATTAGTGGATACCAAATCTAGCTAGGATGACGTAGAGTTTAGGGAGAAAATTTTACAATAATACTATCTAACAATGTTTAAGCTTACCACCGGCGTTGTTAGGGGCCTGGCCCAGGGGTTCCGATCGTTGCCTTGTCATTATAAAATCTCTAGGAAATTGCACTCTTCAAGCACCAAACTTTCACTTGCACCTTGGCTACTAAAAAGTAACAACTATCATGAAAAAGTTATATTCTCAAGACGCGCCTCGACCATGTCAGCGTTCTCGCCAAGCTTCCAGCAATCCACCACAAGGCTCGCGGAACAGCTTATTGTTGATATAAAACATGAGCTGAAGTCTGAGAGACAAGAGCTCGAAGAGATAGCTACTTATTATTTCGATGGTCAAGGCAAAGCTTATAGGCCAATGATTGTTATCCTTATTGGGCGTGCCTACAATAGACATTTGGGCAAGGATATAGAGCTCTCTGAGGCTCAAAAGGTTGTGGCCATGGTGGCGGAAATGATCCACACATCAAGTCTCGTCCATGATGATGTGATCGATTCTGCTGATACTAGAAGAGGGAAACCCTCGGTGAATGTCCTCTACGGTCAAAGAAAGTCCATCTTGGCGGGAGATTATATTCTGTCTCGCGCTTCGCAAATGTTGGCTCGCTTAGGAAATGAGGACATCTTGGTGGTTTTGTCTCATATCTTGCTTGATCTAGTCAGGGGAGAGTTTATGCAAATGAGCACAAAGCCAGGGGAAAACAAACGATTCGATCATTACATCAGCAAAAGCTTCAGGAAAACTGCCAGCTTGATTGCCTACACGTGCAAGGCAGTCACATTGTTATCCGGCGCCGATGAAGAGCAACAGGGGGCAGCCTTTGAATATGGTCGCAATTTAGGTATCGCTTTCCAGCTTATCGATGATCTGTTGGACTTTGAGTCAAGCCAATCCGAATTAGGAAAACCGGCTGCCGCGGACTTGAAGTTAGGCCTAGCAACAGCCCCAGTTTTATATGCTAGTTCACACTTCGATGAACTCGATGCCATGATAGCGAGACGATTTAGCGAACCGGGAGATGTGGAAAAAGCCTATGCTCTCGTGATGAAGAGTGACGGAATTGAGAAAACACGAGAGTTGGCCAAAGATCATGTCAAGGCGGCCTTGAGTTATATTGAAGAATTATCCGATAGTGAAGAAAAACGCGCCCTGGTTACTCTCGCCGAGATGACTATCTCCAGAAAGAAGTAATCCATGTTACAGAGCTAGATTTTGTATTTTTGTTTGAGTCCATAACCCTATCACGTTGTTTTGACTGCCATAAAGTTAGATCCTATTTTTCTATGTTACTTCTAACATAAACACTAGTTACATGATCCATCTTTCCAACCCGTCCTCCATCTTTCATCTATTTTTGAACAGTCGAACTTTGGTTTATTGAGTCGTTCGCTTGTCTTGTTGTGGATATTACAAAACCACATGGCTAGAGATGTACGAGAGTCAACCTCTGGTGGCATCTTGGAGAGATCAGCTCTAAATTCGGAGGCACAGTAGCTGCATGGGTAGAATTTGGAAAATATCCTGATGAATTCTTTCATATCATTCTGCACTTCCTTAGTTGGTTTCTCGGGATATCTTGCAGCGATAGTATGTAATAGTGACCACGTGTAGCGGCCTAATGTCTCACGATCCAAGGGACACTCGTGATTCTTTTCGGTATCCCGAGAGAACCCTTTTAGCGCGTTTTTCGCATCACTACATGTTATATCTTGACAATCTTCCTCTATTCTTGCCCTTCGTGCCTTGTTGGCACTTTCTCTTATAGTGATTGGCATCACTAATGATGCGATTGTTTTGGATACCTAAAAATTAGTCGAAGACCAAGAAACTCACAGGGAAGCACGCTTCATCTGTCTCGAGATAATACGAGCCCCTGCGCATCATTATTGTGGGTGGCTCGCGGGCGGCAGCAAAATTATTAAGTGAATCATGTCTGCTTGAAAAGGTGATCTTCGTTTGAAAAATGAATCGCTACTCTTCTCTCCACGTGTACCACAATTCAACTATCTCTCCTTGGTTCGAAAAACCTCCATGATGATCAATTTTGCCAATAGCGGTCTTGTGTAAGATTGATCAATCTAATAGTGCTACCTAGGAGAATTTTTCATTTCTTGCGGTGGTTATATGTTACCACACCAGCCATGGTACATTTGTGAAATGTTATAAATATCCGCGGCCTCCTCTATCAAGATATCGACTTGGGACTCGACCGAATGTGAGCTTAGGACATTCAATGGTCGATGTATGCCAGAACGTGGATATCCCTTGAGTTTGTTCTCAACAATTTTTATACGCTCTCTCGCCACAGAGTTACCCTCTCTTTCTTCCATCATCCTGGTAGACTTGTTACCCTCCCTCTGCTTCAGCCAGTCGACACAGGGATCATGTAGGATAGGCTTTAAAGCGGTGACTAGCAACTCTTTCTCGTTTCGCATCTCACGCAGAGCGATCTCGCAAAACTTCCTAAATTTACCCTCCTTCTCCAGAGGCCCAAATCCAGCAATCACGTTCTGCGTCAACCTGAAGGGAACAATCTCGGGCACTGCAAGAGTTTCTCCTTGGTGGAACAACAGATTGAAATCAACATGGACCACTCTACCATGCTTAATATCAATCAATATGTTGTCCAAATGGCGATCTCCTAATCCAATGATGTAGCCACCCATGCTGGCAGTGGCTGTGCTACGAATGTAAGCCATTCGAGCCATATACCATGATGTGGGTTCGGCAAACTTATTCTTAAGAAAATGTTGAAAGACCGGTGGTGTAACTCGTGGGAGTGCATCTCTGATGAACTGTTTGTAAACTTGATAATCGGGTACCTCGCTCCTGCGCTGTCGTTTTTTGAGTCCATCATTGAGGCAGATATTGCGTCCTCTTTGCTTGTAATAGTTGTCAATTGTACTTCTGAAAGTTTGGCAATCTGGAACCATCTCAATCAGACCAGCATGATTTCGTAGAGGCAGGACCAGGTAGGTAGGAACCTCAAAAAATCTAACATTTGACTGGCTACTTCGTCGTAGAATCTTGTTAAGTAAATCAAAGAATTCAGTGCAGCGGCTATCTTTACGTAAATCGTCTCCGGACTTACATATAATACTTAATTTAGTCCCGTTTCGACACCTGAAATCGACCTGCTTTGGGGCTTGCAGTGAGTTGTAAACTTTGAATTTATGATCCATTTCGTATGCGTAAGTCATGTTATGTTCCGGAAATATATTATACTTTTCATCAACGGTACCGTCGCTCGCAGTGGGGAATATTGGTCTCATAGAAGCCTGAACAGGAACTATCGCCTTCATTTGTTTAAGCTTGAGTTTCTTGATCGAAGGATCTATCTGATCAACGGTCACAAAAGCTGTATACTTCTGCTTGGCATAGAGTTCTCCACGATCGTCGTAAGGTGTCATTCTGATGCAGATTAGATTCAGAGCGGTGGCTAACGATCGATTGTCGGCTATTATTGATGTTACCCTGGGGTCTCGTTTCACGGCACCCTTGATGATCTTTTCAGCAGCTCGTCGCCGTTCAATAGTTCCTAGATCATTCATCAAGGCAATCAGATGCCAGACCATTTGGTGGGGGTAATCTACCGTCAACTGCTCCAGAATCTTGATTGTTTTCTCGCAAACTCCTGAGTGAGGGTGATGAACGCGAGACAGCAGCAAAGAGAGCGCAGACATGTAATAGAATGAAGGGAGACCTTTGGAACCTTTGTCTTTTCTCGGCAAGAGAGTATCCACGAATCTCACTGTGTTCTCTATCCTTGAGCTTATGGAGCGGGGAGGTGATGCAAAGCTAGCTCTGGTGTTGTTCTCAACATGGTTAATCGGGCCACATTTCTTGGAGCCGAGATCCAACCAGATGTTCAACATCCTGGGCATGGATTCTTCCAAGTGGCCCGGGTTCCATCTCAGCGAGTTTCCGAAGGCTAATATCGACTGCTCCATCAATTTTGTGATTATCTCCTCCCTGTAGGCAGCCTGCCTTTCTAATCTCTCTTGAGACAAACTCTTACGTTGTTGTCGAGCTCTTTCTACCCCATCAAACTCGGCGTTTTCGGGCAGTTTCAAAACATGGGGGTTCTCCGAGTAGTGAGTTGCCAATTTGTCATAATACCTAGCCAAATGCAGCAATATTTCCTCTTGATTAACACTCAAGTGGACACATTCTTCGTACATTTCGAGCAATTTCTTTGGGGTACAAGCCGCGGCTTCTTCACTGAATCTAGTCAATAATGTCATCATCTTGGCAAAAGATTTTCTTTCCTCTAAATGCTTACAATCCTCGCATAATTTACCACTCAAATCTGGATAGGGTCCTTCTGCGGAAACTTCACTCGAACTGCGCTTTGATTCTTCCATGATGAACCTGCGCGATTGCAGGTGCTCATAGAGACCGAGATGCTTCAACCTTTGCAAAGCGGCATTTAGTCCCCTGATTGCGTTCGTTGATTCTCCTTGATCCCAATCAAGCTTTGCTTGCTCGATGGTGAGGTCCGCACGCAAATCTAAATTTGACTTCAGCACTTCCGAGCCGAGGCTCTTATGGGCTTGAGTGATGCAGTAGAATGCGCGATCAAAACAACGAGCCTCTCTGGCTATTCTTGCGCTAGTGAGCCACATTTTACCAATCTCGATGGTTATCTGGGGCTGCAAAACTGGATGCTTTTTGATCAGCGCCTGGGCTATGGAGCGCTGCCAAGATATCAAGGGCTCTAGGCTCCTCATAGTGGGTTCCACCAATTTAGTACGCTTAGCCCAATTCTCGAACAGAGGTTGAAGTCGCTCGGTCAGAGACGTTCTCGCATCATCGGCTGAGTTTTCGTCGTGATTCTGAGTATCCATCAGCTCACCTTGAGAGGCATCCAAGGTGAGTGAGAAGTCTTCTATCTCGTGTAAGACTATCAGACTTTGATATCCTCTGAAATAGGCACTCCTATCTATCATGGCTATAGATAGAGGCTTCATCAATCGATTTCTAACCAGCTTGAGCCTTTCTGGAATCTCTCGGCGCGATTGATTGAGGGACGTCAAAAGAAAGCCCTTGCCAACAGAAGCAGATTCTAGCAGAGAGTCTAGCTGTTCCACCTTGAAAGTTTCGTTAAGCTCGTCCCATTTCCCCAGATTGCACATGGCTTCGATGGCAGCAGGAAGTAGACTTCTCTTGTAATGGGGAAACTTCTTGATTAGCTGATCTGACCTCTCATACAATCTTTGAAAATCCCCTTGGTTCGACAAACAACGCAGAGCATCCTCATAGATCGATATTTTGTCAACTCTTTCATCCAAACTATCCAACAAGGCGTCATAGCATACGGTTGCGCGGTCAAATTTACCCAAAGATTCATAGTTAGCAATATCATCACTCAGGGTCGTACAGGTCCCACGAATCGATTCGATTCCGGAAGCTTCAAAAGTCTCGTCCAAAGCCATAAACACTTTCTGTAGTTCAGTCCAGTATTTGTCGAAATCGCACTTAATGGGCTTTTGTTGTTGAACCAACGGCCAACGTTTGGTTTCGAAATAGTATTGATCGAAGTAATATAGAGCCCGCGCATAAGCTCTACACTTGCTTGATAGAATGGCTAGTTTGTCTTTTGGTATTGATGCATTGAATTGTCTAAGTGAATTTATCTGATCCTCGTCAATGTATTTGCTTGGGCGAACATGCAACCTCTCCAACCTATCGAGTGCATCTAAGGCACAAAACATCATGTTGGCACATTGAAAATGCAGAGTTTGTAGATTAGATCGTATGTCTTCACCATATACTGTATCCACATCTTGTGATGACAGACCAATATCCTCATTGACGATGGCCATAAATTCCCTCTCAATAACATCAATATTATCCGGCTGCTGTAGAATGATATGTATGACGACCATTGGCAGAATATACTCGGCAAGCTTAACGTTGTGCTTGAAAGTGTATGTGCATGCATGAAGTACCTCTTGAACTCTAGAGTCTTGTAAGACGGATATAAGTACTAGCGAAAACTTATCGAGCCACTCCTTATAGGAGTATTGATTATCGTTCTTAAATTTTGAATAAACTGGCTGCTTCATATCCGGAGGTGTACGCTTTGTACCTATATAGCTTGTATCTTTGCACAGATTGCAAGCTCTTACCGCTTCCTCCGAAAGGTTTGCTTGGATGGATTTGCCGATTATATCATAGGTCTTGACGACCACCTGTAGAGCGTAGTTGGCTGTTTCACTTTCACTGACTCTATCAGAGAATAACGAGTTCTTCAAACGCTCAATTAAGTCAATTATGAAGTCATCATTTGCCAGGTTCAGTGAAAATAGGCGACTACTCGAGGGTCCTCCATAGATGAAATGATCCAATCTGACGGGATTAACTGCTCCGAGGATACCAAGACACTCTGCAATGATAGCTGAGGATTCGCTGTCCAGTGTTGAGGATACGGATAGTAGAGATTCAATAGTTTTTGAGATCGTTCCATTGAGTGGTTCATCAGAACTGACAAGCATCGATTCAGTCAAGAGCTTTTGATTCGATCTAAGTAGATCTCTGATGCGTGTCACTGCGATGAGATGACACTTTTGATTTTCATACTTGAGGAGAGGAAGGACACTCTCTATGGTTTGAGAGAGTTCGTGGAAGTTACTTAACACAGTGTTCCTATACACATGAGGAGTGAGCATTTCATAAATAGACTCAAATCCGTCTCTATTGGGGATGAAGAATAGACATTTTAGTTGCCTGATGAAAGTGTTTTCTTTAGAATCAGAGTGATTGTCTTGAACACTTTTTTCATCCCCTGAGTAAGGTTGTTTCTGGGCTGGTCGGATTAGATCGAAGTAGATTTTTGATACGTCAATTGGGCAATCCTCTATGAGATCATATAAGGCAACAGATATGTTTACCAACAAAGAGTCTTTTAGCTTTCGATCCATTTTGAGTAAGAACTCTCTCCATAAGGCTATTATTGCTTGATTGAGACTTTGGTTATCACGGTTGGGTCTGAGCCTGACAAGAAGGCTTAAGGTCGATAGAAGTTTGTGATGCATTGTCTGAATTTGATCTTTTCCAAGCATCGAGATCAGTTTACTCAGACTATCAATACTTTCTATACTACCTTCGGAGCCCAATTCCCGACGAATAGATGTGAAATAAGCATCCACCCCAAGTAGAATACCTATCATAGATGGCTTGAGATATTCGATGAACGCTTTTTCATCTTCAAACTCGTCCTCAAATGGTTGGTCCATAACATTCTTCTCAAAAGTACTCAAGTAATAGACTGCATCTGTAACAACTTTTGGCTTCGTCGAATAGTGCAGCAGAAGCCTACCCTTGATACTGGTGAATTTGGTCGCCAAGACATCCTTGGGGGTCTTTTGGAAAAAGAGGCACAACTTCTTCAACGACTCAGTCATATCATAGTGAGACATTTTACGACGTAACAATAAATTAACCATTATCGTTTGAATGTGTGAGCGAATCAGAGTGTACATATCGATCCTCTGGTATGAGGCGACATGATCGAGAAAATGTCCGATCGCAAGTGTATACTTGTCTTTCTGTATGAGATTCGTGATGATGATCAGTGATTGTGCAATATCGTCAGACGTTATCATAGACACGTTAAATATTTCGAAAGCCCGGGTCATATACGCTATAACACAGTTAGTTCTCTTCAATTGACTGGAGCCAGGACCGTTGGGCAGACCATTTCCGGGACATTGATCCCCATGGTTTATTAACTTTTGCAGTATTCCCTTGATGATCAGTCGCAAGAACTTGAGTCGATGCCTGTTGTAAGCTTGCGGCAATGTGAGTCCACATGCCCTAGAGATCTGCTCGAGCTCGACTAATGCGAAATTTGCGGTGACATTCCTAGCAACTAAGCCATGAGTTAGAAGAACTTTCATGAGTAAAGTTACGTTTCTCTCGGCCTTTTCATCGCCTTTCCGGTGTTTTTCCACGAGATATTGAGCGATATTGCCGATAAAACGGAATGAATAGAAATTGATCATGAGAGCAACATGTTGTTGCAAGGAATAGTCGGGCGGATGTTGATGCTGATGAAGAGCTCTAATCTTATTTATGAGGAACTCATTATAGGTTCGAAATAGGGTTGTCGTAATTTTTTCTCCTACAAAACTCAAAACTTGTAGGAATTTGGCATATATTTGTTCGTCCAAGTGGTTTTCTAGGCATGTTTCTATGGGCCTCTGCTCGGACATGATAGGCTGAATGCAAGCGGATCAAAGGGTTGAAGTTTGAGCTAATAGATGGATTGAGCTAGGGCCGAGATTTTTTCTTCTTCGATGTTTTCTAGTCCATTGATGATTTGCTGAAAAAATAGACCATGTTATTATGTGGTGGATATATGAACATAGGAACTGGTTCGGCAGCGAACATGGGTCACTCCATCACTCTGACCGGTATCCAGCGCGTCCTGTGTAACTTTACCATGCAGAAGATGCTGCTGTCCAGATTCTGGACTCCAGAATGAAGCGCGGCGTGCATGTTTGGAGGAAAAACGTGCAGAATTTTTGTAAACAACTCACGGAAATCTTATCGCGAAGTATGGGCTTCCACCTGGTTTGCACGGTCCAGATCACTTGATACAATCGTGCACTACCTGATCACTATTATCATAACGATGAAGTCACCTAGAAAGACGTCGTGGATACAGAGACCATAGGACCGGGCCACAAGATGTCGACCATTAGCTCACTCGTCAGACCTGCCATTTTCACTGTAGGAGTTTGTGGTACATGCTTTTGCGGAGCCTCAATAATACAATATGAGAGACACAAATTAACCCCAATCTTTTCACGTTCATACACGTGGCGTAGACCGGCCCAAAACGACCCCTTTGGTGTACCAGAATGGAGCCAGAGGAGGCAGCAAGAGTCATCCCTAGTTTCCAAACTAATTGAATTGCGGAGAAGGATAAACCTATGGAAAAACTCACTGACACCCGGTGAGAAGATCGCTTTTGGTACGATCTTTATCAATTTTATGGTCCTGGGAGCATGGAGAGTACCAGCACTTAAGTCTGTGATGCGAAAGTATTTCATTAGTGATTCGGCACCAGCGAAGGTCGCTCTGAGTCCAATGATACTATCCTGCTTCAGCCATACAATGCCACTCCACTTTGCTCTCAACATGTACGCTCTATATTCATTTTCAAACATCTCAACCATGTTTCTGGGACCAGAACAGCTGATTGGTCTATTCATAAGTGCAGGAACGGTGTCGTCATTTGTGAGTTTAGCACACCGTGTGATGACAAAGAGGCTAACGCCATCACTGGGTGCGTCTGGTGCAATTTTAGGAGTGATTGCTTATGTCTGCATAAAGCAGCCTGACTCAAGACTATTGCTATTTCTCATACCCATCTCTGCTGGAAACGCAGTGAAGGCCATAATTGCATTTGATTCTATAGGATTGTTAGCCCGGTGGAGTTTTATAGATCACGCTGCCCACTTGGGAGGCACTCTGTTCGGTGTCTGGTACGCAATGAAGGGTGAACACATGTTCTACCACCATCGTCGAGCCATTGCAGAAAGGTGGCAGAGATTCAGAGAGAAGTCCGAGTAGCCAGAGATGAGCACTAGCAAATAGTATATTATATTATATCGATATGACTAAATGAAAGTTGATTGATTGTTGCCGTCTTTTACAGCATTGCTGGGTCGAGTTTATTGTTGATTCAAGGTGAAAGTGAGCTGTTCCGTTGAGTTTCAACTACGCCTCCCGTCTAACTACTGAAACTTCGGCTCGTCCTGAGCCTTTCTGGCTTGTGGCTAGACTCGAAGTCGGGCGGCGCCAGGGCGAGGTCGGCGCGTTCGTGGTTCGAGGCCGCCGTCCAGTCGTTGAGGGAGCCCTCGTTGTTTGGCGACGAGCCACTAGGAGCGGAGAATCTCTGGCTAGTTGCTGGTGGTTGCTGTGGCACTGCCTCCTGTCCATTTCCGCCCGACAATCTGATGCTGGCCGGCTGAGTTTCGCCAATGAGTCCAGGCTCGTTGGATTTGATGTTGGCCCTGAAACCGTTGTGGTCGGCCACGTACTCCACATGACGATAGATGCCGTTTGCGTCAGTGTATCCATACGAGCCTCTCACCACTCCATTGCTGTCGCTCTCCTCCTTCCTGTACTGTCCGTTTCCGCTGTTGTCCTGAGTGTTGAAATCGAAGGCGAAGGGCTCGGCCTGACCGGGTGGGGCAGAGTCCACTTGTTGCTGCTGCTCAACATACTGTTCGCTTTGCTGCTCCGTGTACTGCTGCTGCTGCTGGATTAGGGGCGCCGGTCTCGGCGTTGTGGAGGGCTGGTACCACTGGGTCTTGGTGGCCTGGTACTGGCTTGTTTTGCCCACTTGCTGGGCAGCTCTCTGCTGTTGTGGATAGAAGAATGTCTGCTTCTGGGCCCGCTCGCTGGTCTTGCCCTGTCTGAGGCGCGAGAATGTGTCCGAGACACTGTTGCTGGCCACATAGCTGCCCTTGGTGGCCGAGCTGGAGGAGCGGAGGAAGTCGTTGGTGGTCAGGGAGGACTCTTCGCTGGAGGAGGAGGACAAGTCTGTGGCTGGTCGCGTGCCGGCCGCTATGAGTGCGGCGGCGGCCGGCGCCTCCACGGCGCTCATCATCTGCCAGGAGCTCGGGGCGCTCGAGAGCACCTCCACCGAGTCGGCCACCGGCTCAGCCAACTGTCTCTCGCTGGCCTTCCTGAGTCCCCCCGCCGAAGAGGCAGTTGTGGAGCTTGCTGCTGGGCCACTCGTCGTGCTTGTGGCCGTTCTTGTTGGTGCTTCCGTGGACGATGGAGTCTGCGATGGCGCTATGGTGGTGCTGGTGGTGCTGCTGCTGGCGGTGCTTGTGTTTGGCGTCGAGCTCGTTTCCGGTCTGCTCGACTTCACCGAGGCTGCTGGTGCGGGCGCGCCTGAGGTATCGTTGGAGCTTCTTTGGCCAAAGCTTGCAGCCTCCTTGCTGCTGATCTCGGACACTGCGCCTCGCTCGGCCGCCTGGGAGCCTGGCGAGCGCACGGTGACCAATCTGACGCGGGCCAAATTGCTGGCCGTTGGTGTGGATTTGATCACTCGTCTGAGAATTTTGGCGCCCACCTGTTGCTGTTGCTGCTGCTGCTGCTGCAGTTGCTCACAGTTGAGAGTGTCAAAAGTGGCCACCAATAAGGCGACAGCCAAAACGAGAATGGCCCTCATTTTGCGCGACACAATTGGCATGAATACTGAATTCTTATGCAATTTCGGTTCCTAATTCTCGATTGGAATTCTCGATTTCGACTCTCTTCTTACCAAGTTTCTCTCTCTTTATCTTTCTCTCAACTTTAAAGTCCAAAGTCCAAAGTCTGTTACTATATTTTCTATATCGCTCGATGTTCACTCGCCCCTGTCTCACTAACGATTGTTCTCCAATTTATACTCTGCCCCCGTTATATAGCTCGCGTTTTGTCGAGCATCTAGCTGTCAGAGTGGCTGAAACAAATTGTCTAATGGCCTAGGCGCAGCAGTAGACAAACATTGGCCTGTCTCTCTTTATGCTGCCTTCTGCTGACGAATGCAACTTCTTCAGCGCCCTCTCTCTCTCTCTCTCTACTACAAAACGATGGTCTTGAATTGTGTCTCGATAACTGAGGATTGAAACATAAGCCTCTTGGGTAGCGACCACAAACGGACCAATGACACACAGAGGGAGAGAGAACATGAGCTACAATAGTCAATGGTGACTGTTGTTGGCGAGCTCGTGCAAAGACAACCACACGCAAGCACCATTGGCAAGCTGCACGTGTCTAGCTGGAGTAAAAAATCCCCCTCTGCTCTTGCGCACAATCAGAACCATTTCGATTGTTCTTCATCCCAAAGGAACAGCAGTATCTGTGGCCAAGCTTACAAGCCAGACCCAACGCCTTGGGGCGGCGCTAACTGGCACCAAAACAATCGCAACCAGCAAGCTCACTACAAGACGCCCCGTTTTTTCTCCCCCCTCTTCGTCCTGCTGTCTGTCTGTCTCGTCCAGCAAATTGCTAGCCCATTGCCATGGCTTGGCCGCCCAGACGATGAAGAACATCGCCAAGATTGATGGGCCACAAGTGTTAGGCGTTTGTTTGCTCTTCGGGCGCAGGCGCAATAAAAATTCAAAAACGTGCCAACATTGGAAAGCAGCAACAGCAGCAGCAGCAGCACGCCACCACACCTGAGGAGACTCGTGTCAGAGCTGTGGGATCTTCTCTTCTTCTTTTAAGCCTTTCTGCTTTTAGGAGAAAAAAGGAATAAATTGAATTTAGGGAAAAAAGTTTATTGTTTTTCTTTCCATAAATAAACCTTTCATTTTGGTTGGATATTTAAATTAGAACAATGCGCAAGTGCAATTTGTTCGAAGAGCCAAACTGAGCGCCTGTTTGCCTGAGCCTCTAGTTTGCTTCGAAAGAGAGAAGACGGTGCATATTGCAGTCTGTCTATGGTGTGAGCTGTGTTTCCTCTAACTTCTGTTTGTTGTTGTTTTGTTACTGTTGCTGTTGCTGTAAAAAATGGAGTATTTTTCAATTGTCTACATGACACGAATTGAAACCACCAGAGACCACTTGAGCAGAGCAAGAAAGTGAGAGGCGTCTGACTGATTGTTGGCCACCAGCGAGAGAGACCAGAGGATAAAGATCTCTCAAGACTAATGAATGGTTGAAATATCTGTTCCTAATAGTTTCTCGATAGACTTGGACTAGATTAGAGAAGGAATAGGAGAATGGCAATTGGAATATCCTATGCATTCGAGAGGGGTGTTCTCATGTAGACATGAGTGGTGTTAGTGGAAAAAGGTGACTCTCTGGATGACAATAATATGCAACCGCGAGTGACCGCATGACACTGTGTCTAACGCCGTCCGCTTGGCCCGAACCAGCGCCAGCACAGAACCAGCAGCCAGATGGGTCCTGCAGGTTTAAGTGCACGAGCGTGTGAATAGTTTCGCGCAATAGTTGCCCCTTCTAAGCAAAGCTCGTCCGCTCTCTGACAATTAGGTTGCTCACAATCCCACTAATGATTATCCTGCCTGATGATAATGTTGATGCTCGTTTTCTTCTTGCCCACACCCCACTGAGCTTCTGAACCATCATCACAGGTGGCCTTTTGGTGGGCTCTCATTTTTAGAGGGAGAGCAAGAGAGAGCGAGAAAGTCTACACTCTCGAGATTGGCACCTTGGAGGGCTCGAGTGTGGCGCCCACGAAAGCCGCCAGTCGAGCTAGAGTGGCGCCCTCGTCGAGCTGGAGGCAGCTAACTGTTTGCCAGGCAGCCTTTTTAGCCTCTCGCTCGACACTCTGAAATGGCAGTCAAATGGGAGACGCGGCTCCATATTGCACCGAGCAGCTTGGCCAACTTGATGCCTGTTTGGTGGTGGGCCACAAATCCAGAGCACAAGTGGAAGTGGAGAGAGAGAGAGCACTTCTGTGTGCAGTAGTTAAGCGCGTGGGACGAGGATCCCCCACAGACTGCTGGCTGCAACTCTTCTCGCGCTCGCCGATCTCTTCGGCGCCTGATCGCTCACTTCCGACTCCAATCAGACTTGCCAGCGCTGCACAAGGTGAGAGCGGAACAAATTGTTGCCTGGCAAGCTCTGTGTGAGGCGAACCGTCCACGAGGAGCGGAGAGGAGGAAAACAAACAATTAAACAATTGCATATCAAGCCCTAAGGAGAGGCTGCAGAGGAAAACTCATCCATCTCAATCTCCGATTTGCTACCCTCCATCTGCGTCCCTCCATTCTGCTGCCACTGCTGCGTGACATTCAATTATGCCAATCCGATTCGGCTAAACAGTTGAAATCTGGCTAGAGCATGCATATAATGCCTTTGTTGCCAACATTCCCGCTTACAAGCTCTTGGCCTCGCCCGATCCAGAGGAAGTGGACGGGCTACTTCTCGTCGGGCTTCCTGCTGCTGCTGCTGCTGCTGCAAATCTGAACGATGCGCCTAATCAGCCAAACCACGAGCTTCCGGCGCGCGTCTGAGATCGAGCGGCCGAGCTAGTGACAAGCAGCCAGTTGGGCCAGTTGTGGCCACTCGCTGGGCCACTTTCGCCTCGGTGCTCTGTGCGCACACGGAAGTGTTCCCCTCGATCTCTTTCTGCCTTGTCCATTGCACTGCTTGGGATCACAGTCTGATGCTCGATCCGCGAAACTCGATCTGTGGGAGCACAACAAGCAAAACGGAGGAGCGGCCGCACTGATTGACCGCCTGCCATCGAGAGCACTTTGCATACAAGCTAAGCGTTTCCGGAAGCTTGACTCAGATGTTTCCTGGAACATGTTTGCTCTGCCTCGCTCTTTTAAACCCCAATCACGTTTGATACTCTATCCAGCAGACCAAATTACACGGCGACCACATCTCATTGCACGAGCCGAGCAGCGTAAAGAAATTGCACAAACCAAGCAGAATGGTTCCAACAATTCCACATTCCTAAACAGGCAACAGGTGGCAACAAAGTTCCTTGTGGCATTGTTTCATCCAGACTCTAAGGTTATGGCCATCCCAAGTGAAATGAGACCAATTTCGCCCATGGATTCCTCGCCTGGTTTATTCCCATTTAAAATCCAAACAAAGTGGCCCTCATTTGCCTGCATTTGTTTCAATTCAAAGCTGGCTAATTATTGGTACGCCTCTGTGGTGAGCTCACACGAGCAGACGACTTATATGACTCACCGGTGGTGGCATATATATCTTCGTTTGCTGTCTGTTTGTGGCCGAAGTGGAGCCCTGGCGATGACGATTGTAGGCGAACGAGAAGAGAGAAACAGGCCAAATAGATTTCTAAGATTGTGTGTGTGATGCAAATGGCAGAACAATGCGCGCGAATACAATCAACAAATTCAAATGAAGTTAGTACCAAATTTGGAATGTATAAAAAAGAAAGCACTACTATTCAGACCAGAACCATGGTTCGCATGGGTGCAAATACCGTGTGCGCGCCAACGCTCTCTCCGTATTCTTTAGTTACGCTACACACTGTCTAGACGGGCTTCAGATGAGCCAGCTTTCAAGACAGCTTGTCCGCCCCATTCGTGATACGATATTAACAAACAATAATAGAAAACTCCCACTTGTTGTGAGCTTGTGTCCTTAAGTTTGCTTGCCATTCTACCTTTTTCCATCTAACGTTTTTCCAACTTACACGAGCTAGCTGAGCTGGCCCAGCTCTCAGCTCTCTCTCTCGGTCTGGTGAGAAATTGAATCGCTCGCTCATCATCTCGATGAAAAAGCCAGAAAGGGTTCCAATTGAATCTTCTCAGGCGAGAGGTCGTTTGTATATATTCTAGAGATTTGTGAAAGAAGATAGACCATTTCAATCATCTTTCCCGAGATCCATAAGACTCTGCCTACTGCCCGTGCTTATTGCTCAATGAAAAATGATTGTTGAGGGATGAATTGGCAGTGTTTGGGGGCGATGTTGTGAGAGTTGTTCTCTCTAGACGTTTTTCGGCATTCTTCCATTGCATTGGAGTGGTGAGTCCATAAAACGCTGACAATATCAGTCGCTCGTGGACCTCTTTCATTTTCTTAAACTCATAGAACTCTCTCTCTAGCTCGATGAGGCGCTCTTCTCTATCGCGCAATTGTTGTCTAAGTAGGTTTGTTTCGTCTAGCGAGTTGGATGTGAACGAGGAAGTTGAGGACATGAAAGATGGATGCAAGCCTAGTGCAGCAGCGCCGGGCAAAGGGCCCGAGCCACCGGCGATCTGGCTGGAATTACTATTCAAAGCCTTCATCACCTCTTTGGCCTTCTGGATGTTCTTCTTGTACTTCGCCTCTACATCACGCAACTCTTGGTCTCGTTGGAACAAAGAACGTTGCAAATCTTCCACACGCTTGATTAGAGATAGGACATTATCTGAGCTACTTTCCTGTTGAATCACAAACTCCTGGCCAATAGTCTCACTTTGCTTGAGGCCATCTTTCGCGGCACTATTATCCGACATCAGCCGGCTGGTTGCCTCATACAATCTCTCATTTTCTCGTCTAGTTATCTCGAGCTTCTCTACCAGACGAGTTAGCTCAACTTCAGCTTTATCCGCTCGGTGGGTTTCTTCGCTCAATTTGAGCTGAGTGTCATTCAACTGCTTTTTATAGATTCCAACTTGGCTGCTGGTTGTGGACAGCTGATGATTCTCTTGTTCTAATTTCGCTATATTTTGCACATGGACCACATTCTTCTCCTTTAGACTCTTCAACTCCTCCTTCAAATCGTTGTTCTTCTTAACCAAATTTTGGATCATTTGTTCATAATTTGTAACCTTACTGGAAATGTGCTTATGTTCATCTAGCTCATCTTGCAACCGTCTGGCCTGCTCAGCCTTATCTCTCAAATCTTCGTGTCGCATAGTTATTTTGTCTAGATCCTCTTTCAATAACGTAGACTTCAACCTGAATTCTTCCTTTTCGGTTTCAATCTTGATTAGTTCCTCCTTCAAACGTTGCATTTCATTCTGGAGTCGTTGATTCTGCTTGACCAGCAGGTCATCTGATGTTGGACTTCTATCTATATTGGAGTTCGCCCGATCCAATTCTTGCGAGATTTTAGCGCTTGAATTTGATTGACGCCTTTCTGTTGGTTGGACTCTTTCGTTCCTGATTGCTAGTAGCTGCTCGTTCTCGTAAGCCAACCGATCACGTTCCGTCTGGAGTTGTCTCACCTTCATTTCAAGCTCATGGCATGCTTGAGCTTTCGAATCTTTGTTATCGTTACCACTGCTGTTGAGTAATTGATTATCATAAGGTTTAACAAGGAGTTCTTCTATAGCTGACTTAATATCTTGCTTAATCTGTGTTGGGAGAAGTCTGATTTCTTCTATATAGAATTCTTTATTTTCGCAATTGATAGCGCAAAATAGTATCAATTGTATCAGACGATTGATCTGAAATGGATCGAAGTTCTGTGCTATTACAGTTACATCAGGACTCACTGCATCCGGACTGAATTGAGGGGACTGCAAGTCACTAGCATAATCATATATCTTTTGAAGAATCCTTTTCAGATTGGACACTCTCAAGCGCCAACTCCCGTTGGGTGGGACTGGTTTTATGCCAGCAAGCCACTGGTCGGAGAAATTTGATGGTGATATATGATTCAATATCCTAGCGCAAACATAACCGTCAGCTAGATTATAATAAGCATCATTGTTCATTTCGACAAGAGCTGACCCGTCCAACTTGAAAGTGGACAACCACTGCAAGAGACTGGAGCTTGGAGTCATTTCTTTAGGGGTGCATCAACTCTGTAGAAGAATGAAAATCCTAATACCTTCTTTGACGACGATTATAGTGGTTATTGGGGTTTTGAGGGAATTTCCTGGGTTTAGGCTCTTCCTCCGGTTCCTCTAAACGTAGACCATTTTTATAATCTTGTAGTCCTCTTACCTTGGAACCCAGTTCTTTGATCGTTTTCTCGACCTCCTCAGGATATGATAAACCCATACATTCAATGTTGACAAATAAATTCGAGAGACATATCAATCGGTCGAATTCATACTTATCCAAGTAGATCTTTATAAATTCTCTCCTAAGATCCCAGTGATGAGGCAATTCATAGGGCTTCCTAAGATCGTCGATGTTGATTCCCCTAATTGATTTGGAATCCTCAGAACTCTGATCTTTACTCATCATACCAGTGAAATAGTAGTCTATATCTTAAAATATGCCAGTCTTCGTAACGAACATTGCCACAGTGCGCCACAAGCAGAATTGACACAGGGGGGAGGAGCGAAAATCTAGATTTGACCGCGTGTAGGAAAAAAATCAATCGGAGGAGACAGCGGAGATCGCGTGAGATAAATTTATCCTCACTGGAAGCCCCTATTTATTCAATTTTCATACGATCTATGAAAGCTCCTATTACGATATACACAAAATGTGGCCTAACAATCTGTTGATAGTTGTTCTAACCGTCATCCTCATCAATTTGTCTCTCAGCTCAAAGGCCCTATCTAAATCAACCGAGCTGACATTCGAATTGCCGGATAACGCGAAACAATGTTTCCACGAGGATATCGCGGCGGGGACTAAGGCAACAATTGAATTCCAAGTTGTTACTGGCGGCTATTATGATGTGGATATGACATTATACGACCCACGACAGACTGTTTTATATCAGGGACTCAAGAAGCAATTTGACACGCACCAATGGACAGCGTCCATGTCAGGCCAATACACATTCTGTTTTAGCAATGAATTCTCGACATTCAGCCACAAGCTCATCTATTTCGAACTAATCGCTGGAGAAGAAGATCCCTTACCTAACACCAACCATGCTGCTGCCACTGCGATGACGAAGTTTGAAGCTGCTGCCGAAAACATTCATGAGAATCTCAACTCGATATTTGATGCCCTAACACATTATAGACTGTCGGAGGCGAAAGGAAGAAAGAGAGCTGAAGATCTCAATTCAAGGGTGTTCTGGTGGTCAGCTATGGAAACAGTGGCTGTGGTTCTAATTGGTGCCGCCCAGGTTTGGACCTTGAAGAGCTTCTTCTCGGGTCACAGAGCGACTATTCCTACAACGTAATAAATGCAATGAAACAAACAAGTCTTCATCTGGAAGTTCTGATGTTCTAACTGTGTAAATTTTCTAGGTTACTACAGTTCTATAATTTTTAATTATTTCTTATGTTACAGACAACAGCTCCTCTGGCATCATCTCTTAGCATTAGTAAGCGGCCGGGCTGGACTGACTGGGTGGATCAGCTGGCAGTATGTCCAATTCGGCCAGCCCTCGAGCAACGGCGACACCGACTGCAAAGAATGAGAGACATTTTATGAGGCCCCTGATGATGAAGTTTGGAGTATTCAAAGTTAGTGTTCATTCACGTCAGATTCGGCTTCGTCTCGTTAAGCAATCAACTTACCATCTATATGGATCACGATAAAATTTATCGGTGAAGTTACGAATGAATGAGAATCTTGAGTCGTGCTTCCTTACAATCTTCTTTGGCGCTGGCCTGGCCTTGACAAGGCCATCTCCGAATAACATGATTGATTTGAAACTGATTGCTCTAGAGATGAAATAGGATAATTACGAGACAGTTATCTACGTAAGCACGTGGGTTATTCGTACGACCAGTGCGGATCGTAATTGACTTGTTATCACGCAGGAGCGCTAGACAACTATCACGCAGAAGTCTGACTGCAACGCGATTCGCGACTTGATTCCAAACAGAATTAGCCGTCGTCGCGATTCTGGGACTACGACTATCCAGACGCAAATTATTGGCAAAATCAGAAATCTTTATCTTGGATCCTTACCCTATTGTGGGCCGCAAAGTGATATTATTCGGAGAGATCTAGCTTCAGCCATGTCCGACGTCAGCAGCCAAGATTATCATTTGGTGGAGGAAGTTCTGACCGATGGAGAGATACCAGTGAAATTATATGAGAACAAGATCACTGGTTTGAAGGTAGTGACCGCCAGCATCGAGAGTCCCCTCGTCAAAGGAGATCTAGTATTTGCGACAGAGGCCTTCGATGATGATGGCTTACCTCATACCCTTGAGCATCTTGTCTTCATGGGTAGTGAGACATACCCATATAAAGGTGTTCTCGATCTTCTCGCTAATAGATGTCTCGCCTCAGGTACAAACGCATATACTGAAACGGATCACACAAACTACTCCCTTAGCACAGCTGGTGGCGATGGCTTCCTCAATCTTCTACCAATTTATTTAGATCATGTCTTATTCCCCACTCTCACCGATTCCGCCTACATGACTGAGGTTCATCATATCAATCCAGATGGTGAGAATGCCGGTGTTGTCTATTGCGAGATGCAGGCACGTGAGAATAGTGGTGAGAGTAGATGTTATTTGGAGATGTTACGCTCAATGTATCCCGGTAAATGTGGTTACAAATCAGAGACTGGTGGAATAATGGAAAATCTAAGAACATCGACAAACAACGAAAAAGTTCGCGACTATCATAGGCAATATTACCACTCTAAGAATCTATGTATTGTCGTTACAGGGCCTTGCAGCGCTGAAGATATATTTAAGGCGATCAAACCAATTGAAGATAAGATAGTTCAGAAACAACTTCATTTGATGCAATTTGAACGTCCGTGGCAATCCCAAGTAGCGCCTCTCGATGCGTCAGTTGAACGCCGTATCCAGTATTCTTCCGATACCGATGATGATGGACTTGTCCACATTGGTTTCAGAGGGCCTGATGTGTGCAAAAATTTCAAAGAACTGGTCTCAATAACCATACTCTTGGACTATCTAAACTCTACTGCAGTGTCACCGATCCAGCGAGATTTCGTGGAATGTGATGAGCCATATTGTAGCTCTGTATCCCATAGCATGATAGAGAATTCCGTTTCATGCTTTTACTTGTCATTTGAAAGTGTCGGTAAGGAATATTTGGATCTTGTTTCCGATAAACTCTTCCGGTTGCTGCGCGATATTTCGACTGGAAAAGAAAAGTTTGATATGGAACGATTGAAAACGATCATCTCACGGAAGAAAGTTCGTATCCTCTCTGTGGCTGAAACTTCGCCGCATTCTATCGTGATTGGTCCAGTGATTGGACATTTCCTCTACGGCCACGGTGAGTTGAAAGAAAGAGCTCAGGAAATACCCCTCTTGGAAGAATTTTCAAAGTACAGTTCAGACTTCTGGCTGAGTTTGATAGATAAGTACATGATCGGCGAAGACTCGCGACATGTATGTATCGTCGGTGAACCAAGTCCTAGTTACATGCAAAGCATGTCGGAAACGGAGAAGAAGAGATTGGAGGATCAAAAGAAAGCGCTAGAGGCGGACTTGCCAAATCTCGATAAAAAACTTAAGGAGGCCATCGAAATGAATGAAAGACCAGCACCTTTGGAGATGCTTTGCTCAGTAGATGTACCTTCAGTCGATAATATTAGATTCCATCCTATCGAACGCGCCGTCGTAGAAGAAGATAAAACTCCTTTCAGGGTTCAGTATGATAGCATCAAGACTAGTTTCGTCAGCATAAATTTGATGATGAATTCATCTCAAGGTTTGAGCAAAAAGGACAGACTGTATTTACCACTGCTATCCGAAATGTTACTTGAGTGCCCTGTGGATCGTGGAGGAGAGCTAGTTCCTTATGAGACAATTGTTGCTGAACTATTCTCCGATACAGTTGCTTATGGAGCCAGCATCGGACTTTCATCAACTGGTGCCCACTCAGTTGGTCAGGTGAGCATGCTGTTCGGTGTAGCGATGCAGGTAGAGATCGATAAATATGAAAGGGCAGTGAAATGGTTTCACGAAATTCTGTATAAGACTGTCTTGACTCCTGAGAGAATCAAAACCGTTGCGACTCGCCTCGTCAGTGACATTTCACAGTGCAAACGCTCGGGTAGCAAGGTGATCTCTGCAACAACCAACGGGCTCGCTTATCAATCTAACTCCAACCAATGGGCGTCGAATTTCATGAGGCAACAAAAGTTCCTTAAACAATTACTGAAAGACCTCAAGAGCGACCCAGAAAGTGTTCAGAAGAAAATAACTCTTGTCCGCGACCAGCTAACTCAACCTAAAAATCTGTTGGTTCATATTGCCTTGAACAAGAATAAGATCGATATCACCAAGATACACGAACCCTGGCTAAGTCTGCTACCCGAGAGCTACAAGAACCTCCCGATGGAACATATCAAATTCAAGGACATCACACCGTGTTACGATTTGTTTGAGCCCAATCAAGGAGTCAAGGCAGCGATCGTTGGTGTAGGTTCAATTGAGAGCAACTACATGCAACAGTTTGTAAAATCGATCGATAGCCTCGATCATCCGGATCTAGCTGCTGTTTATGTGCTCATCCAATATTTGACCCAACTTGAGGGGCCCCTCTGGCGACAGATACGCGGACTTGGCCTCTCCTACCACTACTCAATCAGTCTTAGTCCATCAAATGGGTTGATGTACTTCCTTCTCTACAAATCCTCTCACCTTGTTGCGGCCTACAATAAGACGATCGAGATAGTTAATAAGTATTTGGATGGGGAAGAGGAATTTCAAGATAACCTATTTGAATCGGCTAAATCTAGCCTAATCTTTGAATTCATCAAACGTGAGAAGAGCGCAGCCGGTAAATCGATGCAATCCCTTATAGCTTATTTGAAGAATTTGTCAATTGATTTCAATAAGGATTTCATCAAACGTGTTGCGAGAGTCACCAAAGAAGATCTTCGCCGCGTTGGGCCGAAATATTTGAGACCTTTGTTTGAGGATGAAAGCAGGAAATCAGCCATTTGCTGCCACCCGTCAAAGGTGAATGAAATATCAGAAGGCCTTGCCGAAATTAAATTATCTATTGAAAAAATTGACTTGGAAAAGGACTCTTTCTTGAACTCAATCGAGTGATGCTCCTCGAGTCGCCACATATTAGGACATAGGTACAAGTGTCTAAATCCTTTAATAAAGTTGTTTACTAGACCAAGATTTGACTCACAGTTCACTCAAACATATCAGATCACCTCATTTAGTTCAGTGCTGTAACAAGAAAATCGAGGTTTGTGACAAGTTTAATCTGTCTTGCCCATGAACATAACTCTGGTACGAAGTACCTAGTATTCGTTTGCGTCGCGATTTCGAGTGTATCATTGTACAACTAGACGATCTTCTCGAAGGTCCCAGACGATGGTACCATATTTTAACCTTTTCGTCCCTTCCGTCCTCTTCCGGCGATTTATTTGAATCAAAGATGCTTCAAAAAAGAAAACCATCAAGTTTATTTGCTCGAGATTTTTTCCTTTCTAGTCGGTTTACGCCTCTCAGTGCTTGGCGATTGGTGTCTGAGAGATTGATATCTTGGAGAAGATATTTAAACTCCATCTAATCCTAGGCAACCAACCTTGATCAACTAGTCCAACCCGATAGCGCACTTTTCACTGTTGCGCAAAGGAGACGAACTACGCTGACGTACGATAGGCAGCCATCTCGCACGAATTGGCGAAAGAAAATAAAAAATAAGCCAAGATGTGGTGTTTTCCATTGGAATTTGGTTTGTGTATGATAGAATTTTACATTTCGTAGCTCATAACAACTCTTAGGTCTGATTTATTGCCGATACATCAACAAAATAACCTCCCGCTGATAGATTGAACCCTTTGATCCTGATATTGCATTGGATCTACACATAATACATAACTTCTCGAGTCTCTGTATTCATCTGTACCTATGCAACTGAGATATCATATCTTTGTATCTGTGACGTTCTATCTTGTCATCGCTTAGTAGAGGCTTCAGAGAAATCGTTAATATAGTATATTCAATTCAAGACAATCATGAATCAGCCCAAGGACCCCCTTGTTTCTTCCGGATGGCCGAGAACCAAAATGAGGCTTGAGCAAATCGGTTTAGAGTTATCTCTCGACAATATTGACCAACAGCAACCACCGATCGCTTCAATAACAAACAGTCGTTCGTCCAGTGGGAATTCCTCTAGTGGAAGGGGAACTTCGAGCACTTTCAACTCCACCACTAGCAGCATGAGTACTAGATTGAATTCTGAGTTTGAGAGTAACATGTTCTTTGTCAGTCCCACCGAGCCTCCATTGACAACGACTAAGCCCCCAGAAGATGTATTTGAAGAGTTGGATGTGCTTGGGACGGGAAGTAGTGGAAACGTTTTGAAAATGCGGCATAGAGAAAGTGGAAAGATATGCGCTGTCAAACAGATGAGGCGAACTCTCAATGATGAAGAGAACAAACGTATCTACATGGATTTACAGGTCGTTTTGAAATGCGAATGTGATAACATAGTTAGGTGTTGTGGTTACTTCATAAAGGAGTCGGAAGTTTGGATTTGCATGGAGTTGATGACAACCTGTTTCGATAAGTTATTAGGATCGCGTCAAAAGAGACCATTGCCGGAGAGATTTTGCGGCGCGATCGCTGCTTCAGCCGTGAAAGCTTTACATTATTTAAAAGAGGAGCACAATGTAATACATCGAGATGTGAAGCCATCAAATATTTTAATCAATGAGAAGGGTCAAATAAAGTTATGTGATTTCGGAATCAGCGGAAGATTGATCGATTCAATAGCTAAGACTAGAGCTGCCGGTTGCATACCTTATATGTCCCCAGAGAGGATAGAAATGGAATCATCTTACGACGTACGCGCCGATGTTTGGTCGCTCGGAATAACATTATTCGAATTAGCCACAGGCCGATCCCCTTATGCAGAGTGTAGTACTGACTTTGACATATTAGCTCGAGTTGTAAAGGACGATCCACCCAGCTTGCCAAAAGATATGGATTTTAGCCCAGAATTCCGTAGTTTTATATCAGATTGCCTGACAAAAGACAGTCGGAATAGACCGAAGTACAAGCAACTTCTGGAACATGCTTTCATCAAGTCACATTTAAATACTGTAGTTTATTTGAACGAACTCGACTAATGAATAAAACTCATCGCTCAGGTGAGACACTCCTAGACCACTCAACAAGTCTCCTCATCAAGTCGTTGAAAGATACCTTCCATCCCGATTTGGGATGTAATCAATTAGGGTTCCTGATTCACGCGGGGCGCTGGGGGCTTGATAGATGGCAGGGAACGTGCCGGCGCAATTCAATGGTCTAATGAACGGGGCAATATGAACAACGTGCGCCGGCCTTCACCATGATGGCTTGCCTACCCACGTCACACATCTATTCCTCAGGCGGAAATTTTCTCACCTGAGTCATCTATTACTCTTATCGGCTATATATCATAGTCTCTTTGTTAATATTTTAGATCTCACCCTTCGTAATCCGTCACGATGGAAGATTACATAAATTGAATTGCTGCCGTTTATAAGCAATCGTGCAATCTATTCTCAAGTTAGTCAAAAATAGTTCATAGGTTGGACCGAAATGATCCTGAGATAGCGCATTTTATCATATTAACTCATGTAGATATCGAAATTCACGACCTCAGCTCAGTAAATCGATCGATCTAAAATCTCTGGATAGGAATATACGCCGAGAACTCAGTTATTTTCCTTCATTCTCCATCTAGGATCTCGTCAAGATTCCTTAAGGATCTAGCCTTCACATATACCTCGCGGACTTTTAATTACCATATAGTTCGCAAATATGGTTACGAACAACGAAGCTGTCGATAACTTTCTAAATGGAAAAAGAAGCCTCTCTGCCCTGAAGTTTTGTCAATTGATTCGAGAAACAAACAATGACAACAAGCATAAACAAGCAGTAACGAATGTAAATGGTGATAATCTAACAATGACAAACACTTCGAACATTAGCGATGAATCAGTAACTAGGAATCTATCAAACTTATCGATTGAATCTTCATTTTCAGCCTCAAATCCTATATCGGCATCTGCGAAAGTAAATGACAATTTACCTGCTGATGTTACAAAAAAAAGGCATATAAACGGAGATGAGGTGGCCTTCAACTATGCCATGGTCAATCTATTCACCGGTTGTCCTCGCAGGGCATCTATAATATTCACAGATTTACTAAAAAGGTATCCTCGAAATCCATGCCTTTGGTTGAGACTCGCCGAGTCTATGCTTGCAGCTGAACGGGCTCGATTATCGGAATTCGAACATATTCAGCAGCTAGCCAGTCCCCACTCGAGAGATCATTTGATAAAGCCCAAGAACAAGCCAATCCTAATCAAGATCAACCCGAATTATTGTCCGCAGCAATTGTTGATGCAACAACATTCTCAGAACCCATCGAATAGATTACCGGCCAACTTTCTTGTCACCATAAGGAGCTACCTACAGAAGTCTCTGGATCTTATAAATGAATATAACGATATATCACTCCTCAACGATGATATCCCTCAAAAGCAGAAGCAAACAAGCTCAGCACATCAGCAACAATCTTCAATGAACGAGGCGAATACCATTCTACTCCCGTCAGGCTCGCTGATTCCGAAAGTTGTTTCCCAAAACGATAATTCGAGCAGACAATCATCAAAACTTTCACAGAGGTTATCGTACTCAAATCCGTACAAGTCTATCAGTCGGTCTGCTCTGTACCATCTGAGGAACAAGGTACAATTGAATTTAGCATATATATCTCTGTGCATGGGCGAACCTGTCAAGGCGCTTACTTATACAACTTTATGTCTGAAGTCGTCACCACAAGGTTATGAGAAAGTTATGGCAAGCTTGTATCACGCGGAAGCTTGTATATTAGCCAGCAGGATTGATGAGGCAATTCAATTTCTCAACCTAGAGCTGCTAAACATGGCAAAGAGTTTAACCCTGAATCATGATCTAGGTCCTGGTGATGCAAAGAGGGTCGTATACGCTGACGATATGCAGCATCAATTCGATCGAGGAGCTTTAGCAACGATTATCACGTATAATCTCAGTGTTGCTTACGCAGCAAAAGGTGAATTCGACAATGCTCACAAGATCTTGATGCGTTGCATCAGACCCACAAAACCTAATCCAATGCAATTGACTATCTGTTTACTATATGTCCAGCTGCAACAAGGACAAGTTGAGGCTGCAAAGAAAACAATCTTAAGTAGCCTCCCACAGTTCAGGTGAGAGCGGTGCCACAAAATTCCCACAAAAAGTCCGACGGTTCTCATAGATTTGTGGATACCCCTGATTGCCATCTTGGGCCTTTACTTGTATGGACCTCGATCCTGTCCCGATATAATTGATTGTCAACCAGCCCAATTCCTTAACAACCATCAGATAAAGTTGATTCAGCCCACGAGTAGTTTATGGGCGGTCCCAAAAGAGGTTCAGGTTCGCTAGTTAGTTTGTCGGCTTGCAGGACACTTAAGGCCTGCACATTCTAGGCCTCGTGCATGAGGATGTCCGCTGGAATGTTGAAATCGTTTACGTCTATATTTGATTGGCTGTTGTCTGTGCTGAAAGCCGAAGAGGTGGCTGCTTCTACGATAGATGCCATCTTGACCAATTAGACTCGTGTCGTTGTCCCACCTCTCACTCTTCATTTCCACAGACTGTCCTACATTATACCAAACGGGGTGCGCCTTCTGATTCAGGGCTTCTGACTATGGAGTGACACCTCACTCAGATGGTATCATGTAGAGAATAAAAATCGTACAAGTTCGAGAAGGTTAAAGCCTATGTATATCAAAGACAAGTTGATATGTTGATCTTACGAATGAGAATGAAAACTTCACAATCGTTTTGATAACAGATCGGGTCAGTTTATTTTCATGAACTTGGCGACATCAGGGTTTCCATCCTTGTCGTAAATACTGTTCAATGTAGAAATTGTCCAAGAGTCTAGCTTCTCAAGCTCATTACGTTGCTGAGCTGTTAACTTGAAGTTATTTATCAACCTTTGTAGAGTTAGATGGAAACCCTGCAACGCCCGAACATTTGTATCACTCAATTTGAGAGCTTTGGAATAATAGGAACGTGCTTGCTCTAGAGATTCATGAGTACCTAAGGTATAATACATCTCCGCCAGGCGAGTATGATAGGTACTGCTCAAAGGGTGAGATAATAATAACTCTTCCATACAAAATATTGCCTTCTGGTAATCTTGTTCCAACATGTACAATTCGGATAGCTCTTTCCAAGCTTCTTGATCGTTCATGAAAATTTTTAAATATTCGCACAGTTCTTTGATTGCCTCGACATTCTTATTCTGACTCAATAAGACAGCAATTTTTCTCTTCCTCGCTCCGGTATTGGTTTCGTCGTCCTCTATGATTTGATCATAACGACGAATCGCTTCATCGTATTTACCTTTGAGCTCGCAAGAAGCCATAACTTCCAGAAGTGAGACCCGTTTGCTGCCTGGAAATTGTCTTTTCAATCTGAGTAGACATGATTGAATTATATCTTCATCATGCATGTCAATTCCAGCCATGCAAAACTGTTCAATCACCGTCCACTTCTCTTCGACGGATAGTTTTCTCTCTATGGCATCTAGATTAGGCCATATGTCCCGCAAGGCTTCAGGGTCTCGACTGGAATTTTCTCGGAAATCTCGTAGCTTATCAATGATTTTCTCGACGGCTTCCATGGTGAATCTAAGATGTGATTAGAAACGTCGATAACTTTCTAAAAAATAATCTAAATTTATTGAGTTGACATATGGGTTGAGCCGAGTCAAGCCTATTTACATTGCTCGCGTAAACGAGACTTGATGCCGGTCTGTGAGGATTGACAAAATTGCCTGCGTGAACACGCTGCCCAGCTGCTTAAACATAGTCAGCCGAAACGCGTTATTAGCGTTCAACTGTGATCCCGGCAAGAGTCTCCATCATTATCAAAACCTAATCGAAACAATCAGATTTTCTTAATCTCCATCCGAAACCAGAGCGAACTAAGCTGAAAAATGGATACCTGTATTGGGGTGGCATTCAATGATTGCGTCATCTTAGCGGCGGATAAATCCGAAGCCTTCGGAATCCTCAGATTGACAGAGGAGAGCACCAAAATCTACCCATTGACATCCAACCTTGCCATGGCTATGGTAGGAGAACCTGGCGATGCTGATCAATTCTCAAGATTTGTTCAATGTAACTTTGAATTGGAAAAGTTCCGTGACGATGGATGGGAGGTATCTCTTACGCGCGCTTTCCACTGGATCACTTGGCAACTAGCTCAAGATATCCGCTCCAGCTCACCATACGTAGTATTTCCAATCATTGGAGGTTACGATGCTCAGGAGAAGAGAGGTAAAGTTTACTGGGTAGATTATCTGGGAACAGGTGTTGAGGTGACTTATGGTGCACATGGATATGGTGAATCTTTTGCCATTGGTTTTCTCGATAGGTATCACAAGCCTGATTTATCCAGAGAACACGCCATAGAATTAGTCAAAGGATCACTAGATGCTATTCAAACGAGATTAATTGTTGGTCAGAACAAATTTTCTATGGTACTTATAGATAAGTCTGGCATCACGACCCTTCCAGACCATGTCATCGATAGGACGAAATGTTCAACGAAGTGATTAAAGTCTGTTCAGGTTCATAATCCGGTTGTGGAAACTTTCCGAAATTTGGGAAATGTTCATCTCTTTATTTGTTCTCTTGTTTCGGTGCTTCAGGGCAGGCCAAAGGATGACTATCCTTGAAGATTTTATGCTCTTGAAGACGCTTATCAATGGCCTCAAGTAATGGGAATTTACTTGTATCGAGTTCAAAACGTCGAGCGTTGAACATCTGTGGTACCAGACAAATATCAGCAAGGGTGATAGTATCTCCGACACAATAATTTCCGGCTGTAGACTTGACAAGCTTTTCCAAATTCTCCATCTTGCGACCGATCCAGAATCTAGCTACTTTTTGACGATTTGCCGCATCCAATGGAGGCAGATCTATGGGTTGGGTGTAATCCACGAGAGTCTCAAGATTTTGAAGAGGCTGAATGCCGCCACATATGGTCTCCGATATTGCACGGCATTTTGCACGCAAGATCGAATCCTTGGGAAAGACCGAATTATTTGGGTAGTTCTCCTCCAAGTACTCAATGATAGCCAATGACTGGGTAATTAGATCTGAATGTCCATCATCCATGACAACCTGTAGAGCAGGGACTTGGTGCATGGGATTGATTTTCAGAAATTCTTCTCCATGCTGCTCTCCATCCAACAATTGAACAGTCTTATAATTGTAAGGAATGTTCTTCATTGCGAGGACAGACCTCACCCTCCACGACGCCGAACTATAGTAATAGGAGTAGAGGGTAATACTTTTGATTCCGGCCATCTTCAATCTAACTTAGCGTCTTGGTTCTACAGAAAACTGATCCAGCTTTTCGGACTGGTGTATAACTCGCGATATATGTTTGCCAAAATACAGTGTGAGACTAAGTCGTTATTCGACGAGCTCTAGGGGATATCCAAGGTCAGATTGAAGATTCCTTCCAGTAATTGAAATCTCCAGATGGGGAGTGGCCGCGTACGATTCTTGACAGCGCTTCTAGAGATTACGCGCGTCAGATTCTGATGAGTGCTGTCAGACAATGAATTCAAGATTCCTCCAAAACTGATAGGGTCGAACAGGAATTTCATACCGTGTGACACTTGACAATTAGACACGTAAAGTTACTTGTTTGACACCCATTTCATGGATCCACGCTATCTCTGTTTTGTTGGAGGGCGTGCCGAAAAGATAACTCTTTGCAATCTCCGCCGAAAAACTTGTCAGTGATGCTTAAAACAAGGGAACTGCCTAGTCCCAATCAATTAGCAATCTAGTCCTCACTTTGATGGACTCCAGATGACTTCGCGCAATCGAGATGTTCAATCAGATCCTCGACGAATGGGCACGCTGCATCAATGGAATGACCATCGTGGAACTTGTGATTGCCTGCACATTTTGTTCCTTGCACCTTGGCAAGTCGCAAACCTGCCAAGATTACTCGGACCTCAAGTAAATGACGGTGACCAGGCGCAGCCTAGTACTGAATCTATCAAGGATCTGTGACAGCGAGTGCTGCTTCACTGCATAAGTCTTACGTGTACGACTACATGTATATAGCGCGCATCGCTTTCACTTGCTCTTTTGCAATCGTTCGCCTTACAAGCTGCACTATGCGCGAAAACCACGAGCTCAAGTTGACGCTCGTTGTTGACTTTCTGCGCCTCTGTTGATTCGATTCGAGTGTAACAGCACGTGTTTTGTCACTACCCATTAGAGACTATTTGCCCTCTCAGATCTAACCGGATCGGACACGGCTCACGAAGATGACATTATGTAAACATTTTACTAGAGCGACACTCTCCAGGTTCAATTCAACTCGCAATCTTGTCCATCTAGCCAACTCGCTACAAGTAGAACCGGTCATCGGCTTAGAGGTTCACGCGCAACTTAATATCAACACAAAATTGTTCAGCAGAGGAGCTAATTCTCATGATGCCCCTCCAAACACCCAATTAGACTTGTTCGACGTATCCCTGCCAGGCACACTGCCGCAGCTCAACTCACGTGCCGTTAAGACTGCTATTTTGGCCGGACTTGGTCTAAACTGCGAAATCCAGAATGTCATCCATTTCGATCGAAAGAACTACTTCTATTCGGACATGCCATCTGGCTATCAGATCACGCAATACACAAGTCCGATAGCGAAAGATGGTTACGTTGACTTCATCGTGAGTGATTATAATAGCTCTTCGATAGCTCATACTCAACCCTATGATGTTATTAAATATCTTTTCCCGAGATCTTCCAACTCGTCAGAACGATCATTTGCTCCCTACATCAAACGATCCCATATAAGCCAGATACAATTGGAGCAGGATTCAGCCAAAACTCTGAGTCAGGTATGCACTGGCGGCTATGAACTCAACAGCCTTGTAGACTATAATCGAAGTGGTTGTGCCTTAATCGAGATTGTATTCCAGCCTGATCTATGCAACCCACACGAGGCAAGCTCTCTCGTTCGCGAACTTAGCCATATTCTCAGAACTCTTAGTATCTGCTCATGTGAGTTGCAGGAGGGTACATTGAGAGTAGATGCGAATGTATCTATTAAGAGAATCGGTGACCAGTTGATGGATCCGCAAAGTGCCAAGCGTGTAGAATTGAAAAATTTAAATTCACTAAGGGCGCTGAATCGTGGATTGTATTCTGAGATTAGGCGCCAGACCGACGAATTGTTGCTAAATAAATGTATAGTCCAGGAGAGTAGGAGTTATAGCAGCAAGTTAGATCAGACCCGGCCATTAAGATTGAAGGCTGATTCAACAGATTACAGATATATGCCCGAACCGAGTCTTCCCCCCTTGGCTATCGATCTAGGATTGATAGAGGAGATGAGCATCGCTCTTGACGAACCTAGTCTACCAAAAAGGGTTCGTGAATTATTGGAAGATAAATACAATTTGAATCGGCTTCTGATCGTTGAGTTGATAGGGGAGCCAGGTCTTAGTCGATATTTTCTGCAGATAATGGAGAACAATGAAACCCGAAAGAAACCCTACGACCCGGATACTGTGGCAGACTTTCTGATCTATGCAGTCGCAAATCTGAAGAGTATCCAGATTTCACCCATAAGGGTAGACTTGACTGATGAGGACGATTTTTTGAAACGTCTCAGTGTAGAAAAGATGCAGACAATCTTCGACATGCTGTTCAATGACGAGATCAGCTTCATCAACGCCCTAGAGATTATGAGAAATATGCTAGTCAATGATGTGGAAGCAACACCAGAAAGGCTGGTAGACGAGCTGAATCTGCGAACTATAAATGACGATGAAGAGATCAGCCGAGCATGTTCTAACATCTTGGCAAAAATGAAGAACATATCTAAGAAGTACAGGAAAACTGGAGATATTAGGTATCTAAGAATGATGCTTGATAAGATGAACGAATTGCACCATGGCCGCTTAAGCTTCAGAAAGGCGATCAAGTTTTTCGAAAATGCTCGACAGGAGTACGAGTTGAGTAAAAAGATTAAGACTTGATCTGGATGCTTTAGAGGCGCGAATCCTAGTCCCCCTTTGTTAATCTCACTATTACGCCCCCTGTTCCTTCATTTAGAAATATTGACTTCTGTCTCCGAATCTAGAAGTGAGCATATTTCAACAAGATTTTTGGTTTCATCGAACTCTTTGAGATTCAGTTTGAGTGGATGAACATTATCATGTGACTCCGATCGCAGATTTGATATCCGGATCAGACTAACTGAATTCTTGGCCACCCAGCTAAAGGGCTTCCTGGACAATGAACCAGTGAGCCGAGAGGCAGCAAATTTTGTCTAACTATCCCCAATGACAGGTGTGATGAACTTAATCCACAGAGGGGAACATGTATCTTGGTACGTCTAGTTTCCGATGTACAAACGTTTTATGGAGACATGTGACAAGATTCTGCATCAATTGGAGCGAAGGCAAGTGCAACGGAGGCAAATGCAACGGAAGTGAGGCTCCTAGCCGGGGCTCAGGGCTATCAAATGATAGCTTCGTCCAGTTCTGGTGTATCTAGCAACAAGAAATTTACATACGGGTCATACCGCAGAGCGTTCGGACTGTTGCATTTCGTGCGACATTATTGATAATCTTGCCCGATGATCGTGGGACCCCAGTATCGTCTCGAGCAGGGGAACAGTCTTCATCTTGATGGTCGGCTGTCAGCGAGTTGTACTCGCTCGTCACATCAACAATTTCGTCTGACAACTTCATTATTGTGCTAGTCATATGATTCTAGTCACACGCATCACAGATATTCAACGGCCGTAAGGATGGGTCATCCGTCAAAAGAAAGAGCGTGACCGAAGTTAATGTTTTAGTGTACTGCCCGACAATTGTGGGAGATATGCATCAATCGCAGATGCGAAAGGGCTGACCGAGAACTAGAAACCAATTTTGAGCACCGACCGAGCACATAACAATTAAAAATTGTCCTCTGATTAACTGGCCCATGGGCGGAAAATTACCATCAGTAGTGAGTGTCCACTAACTAGGCCAATTCAAGTCTAGTAGAATGAAATAATCTCTATCGAGACTTGTGTGCTTGATGTCATAGCTAATTGTCAAAGCTAGATTCCATTCTGAGGGCTGACCAGTGCTAAGCAAAGAAAAACTAGATCTGAGCTTTAATTTGCTAGACAGTGCACGGGCAGGTTCATAACGATGGCACGAGGTTGGCATCTACGCGGTTCCGGTGGACTTGAATGCTAAGAGCAAGATTCTTCCCCCCATTCTGAGCCAATTTATACGGACTCGCCTCAATAGACCGTAGTCTATCCAACCTAAGGAGCTCGCCCACGCGCACCCCTCCTGCTACAGCTCTCCTGGAAGCGCAACAATTTAGCCGCTTCCGTAGCTCGCCTTATTGTTATTATTATTATTATTATTATCATGTTTGTTCCTTTCGCTCTGCCTCTTGACTCTATCCAACAA
>Ga0058701_10000287_pt1 | contig 40596 bp, 31 predicted proteins | sample AgamicOrMae_FD_97039 | JGI IMG/M metagenome (GOLD analysis project Ga0058701, IMG submission 97039) | Agave microbial communities from Guanajuato, Mexico - Or.Ma.e | ecosystem: Host-associated > Plants > Phyllosphere > Phylloplane/Leaf | place: Guanajuato, Mexico | collected 2012-06-04
CTCTCTCTTTCGCTCTCTCTCTCTCTCTCTCTCTCTCTCTCTCTCTCTCTCTCTCTCTCTCTCTCTCTCTCTCTCTCTCTCTCTCTCTCACCCATTAGCTCGGCGTGGCCTGAATGTTCCGTGAGGCTAGCGTGCTCATTATGATGCTTTGCGTCGAGCGAGCTCGCCCACCAGCTCAACCACCAGAGGCAGCTAACAATGAGGCTCTGATGTAGCGTGTGGAATCTCTGCAACATGCATTGAGCAGAATTTTGACCAGAAAGACGAAAAGTTGAAAGAGCTTCAAATCGGGCGGAAGTGATTTGAGGCCAAGTTCAGGAAGAAGCGCCAGTTGTGAGCTTCTGCTCGAGTCTATGCTCGATGTAGAGGCTGAGTTTGCCGCAAGGGGCAGCTGTGCACTGGAGACTGTGTGCATTTTAATTAAATTGAGCTGGCGCCCTTCTTTCCGTTGCTTCCATTTCCATTTCACATTTCGCCATGTCAATTGCAAGGCCCATGGACTAGGGGCCATGCAGTTCTGGAATGCGCTAGCACAGCAGAGCTGGCAAGTGACGAGCAGCAATGTACACACTTGGAGACTCCACAGCTCCACTTGGGTAGCTCAAGTGAGCACGCCAGTTGGAAGCTTAGGCAAACCACTGGCTGCCAGCGTTTAGGTGCACTGTGTTTCCTTTTTCTCGCTTCCACCCACTTCTCAAGAATCGTCCCACTGTTTCTCTCTCGTCTCATCTTCTTGCCTCCTCCAGAGTGCATGAAACTGGAGTTATGGTAAGTGTGGCCCGCGGGGGACGATGAGCAGCCCTTTCCGTCAGAAGTAGCATTCGCTCAGATGGACACCAGCAATCTCGCTTCCTCCAGACTAGCTCGGTCTGCCAACTTGACGAGTGCTCGCGCCCAGATTGAACTGGCTACTGTGAGTTGGCTGTGCTCTCGATGCATGAGATCGGCCCCAACTGGTGACAGGCGGACGCACGAGGAGCAGTGGGAGGAAACGGCAGCCAAGAGACTGGGCAGAGGCAGAAGGTGAGCGCTGCCAAGGCGTGTGATGCTCTTTTTTTGCCTCGCTAGGCTGCACACTTGCCAGGCCAAGCCAAGCCAAGTGGCCTCATTTGCCTAGACGTGAGCTGGAGCTGGAAATGTGGCCGAAAAGGTCCCATGAAGATGCTTTACTTAACTTTTGCCCGCGAGGATGCCGCCTTGTTGGTGCGTCCAGCGAGCTGGCTCCTTGAGTGCCGGTGCTCCAGCTGAACTGATTGGCTTGGTGAATAATAATAAGAGGCCAGCCAAGCAGGCGGCACGAAACGGCGCCCCGGGGTCTACCTTCATTCAATCTAATGAGTTTTCCTGCCCACCTGACGGAAGAGCCCACCTGACGCCAACGGAAGGTGATACCTAAGGGTCGGCCCTCGCTTGGCCAAGCTGGATTATTCAGGCCTCTCTGATAGGCTGTGACCAGACAGCAGGGCCGTCAATGGCGCAGACCAGCTATTGACGAGGTATAAAATACGGACACACACTGCTAATGGCCAGCGGCAGTGTCTGGCCAACTCTTGCTTGCCACAAGAACACCTCTGTCTGCTTTCAACAATCCATCCACCCAGTTTGTGCTAGTTTGTAATTTGGAAACTAAATAAAAATAATTAGACCCAAATCGAGTAGTCTGCAGCGGCGAAGACCATTCCCAGTCTAAATGGGCACCTCCACTTGTCTTGCAGAAGTGGAAGAGAAAACCCATTGTCTGTCGAGCTGGGCGTGTCCTATTACTTTGCAGCAACTTGGGGCGAAGATTGGCCAAGCATTCATTGGATGTTGAGCTTCGAGTGGGGCCCCACTTGCTCGACGAGCACCTCGAAGTGCACAGAGGCCGAGGACTCGCGTTGGGATGGCAATCAGCCTGTACCATGGCTCTGTCTGACGGCGAGCAGCTTTGGGCCGCCTTCAAGGCCCCTTCGAGGCCAGAGGTGGTGGAGTTTGTGTGTGGCCGCAGCCGTGGGCTATTTGTATGCACTTTTATCGGGTAGAGTTCATTACAGACTGCCATAGAGGAGTGGCTGGGCCTTGAAGTGATGGCAGCCACGCAATTGTGCGGCCAAACTTGTGCAATTCCCAAATTGATTACCGATTTTTCCAACTGGCTCCCATCCAATGCAATGGTCGTCGGTGAGTCTGTATGTAAATGCACTGTTTGCAGTCTGCTGCAGTTACCAAATGCAGCCCTCATGCAGCCGTTTGGCCACCACCATGCTTCTCTGGTGTCTGCTCGAGCTTACGATTCATTATGTAACCTTACTTGCTTACTACATTTGCCCATAACTTTGGTCCGAGAACTCGGCTGGCCTGCCGGCAGCTTGCCTGCGAGAAGGGTCAGAGGTCGAGTTGGGTGCTGGCATTAATCATCATCACACAGCTGATAAGAAGCGAGAGATAAGAATCCACCATATCGTTCTTGAGAAAATTTGACACTGCCTCACTCTCCGTCCGAAACTCTGCCTTCAGCGGGGCTCCACATTGTTTACAGAGGTTGCTCGGGTGGCCCAGTGGTCTCGTCGCTTGGGGCCCTCTTCTTCTTATTCTGTGGATCAACTTGTCTGATCGCAGCTCGACTTGCCTCAACACTGCAGTCTAATCTGCCCTTTCAGGAATCAGAACTGCCACCAAAACCTGGCCATAAGCCTGCCCCAAACTTGATGGTAACTCCGAAGTAAAGCCCCCATTTTGGCCACCAAAGACAAGTGCCTCTGCCTCCAGCTCCTGGGGGAGTGCCCAAACGAGAGGCGCCCAGAGACGCAATGGTGCCGAGCTGCCTGCTCGAGTTTGCACCAAGGCCACTTGCCATCATGAAGTTGGCAGTTGCCAGTGGAAGAGCCCCAAAACGTCGGCACTACGCTGATTGCAAAGTAGGCCCATCACTTGCTCGCTGGAGGCCTTTGAGGAGGAAACGTTGTGGGGCCTTCAATTTTGGGCTGGAGTAGCTTTAAGCTGGTCCCACGCGAGCACGCCGCAAATTGGTCCGAAATTGCTCCCTGTAAACAATGTCTATTGGCCAAAATTATGGCCTCCTTCCAACAAATTCAACACCACCACCACTGGCTCACCGCCGACGACGGACATCAGTTGGCTGCTCGAATCAGCGGCCAAATTGCACGGCACGTACAGGCTAACATGAAAGGCAGTCAACACCAAGGTACATGTATTCCTCGTCGTTCCATTCATGGTTGGTGCCACTCTAACATAACCAAGTGCATCCCAAGAAGAATTTTCCCTGAGCAAAATTTCTTGGAAGATTCCTAATTTGGACAGCTCTTTAAGCCTTGATGAGCAATGGGCCCTAAGGAGACCCAAAGAGGCGCTCGATAATCCAATCGTTCATCGTCTTGATCATAGCCTGTGAGATAACCATAGTCCAGCAAGTCTACTTCTCGTCGAGTGGGAATTATACAGTCGAGTCTGTATAATGAATAATCGATAATCGAGTGTATGTGTGGAAAAAGTTGCGTCTCGGCGCGCAGAGATTATCACTGGCGATAGTTGAGCCTGTCCCAAGCCCAAACATGAGAGGCCTCCCATGGCGGCAGAAGCCATCTAATGGAAGGCTCGTTTGTCCAAGTTGGAACTAGCTTGAAACAATGGCCCAAAAGATCCCCAAAGATTCTTGTCTCTAATACGCTGCTCCTTCTGTCATACACTTATATTGTTACTCTTCCCTCTTGGCTGGTTTCTCTCTCTCTCTCTTAACTTGAGAGTGAAACTTTGCAGCCAGTGGCAAAGTTTCCATGTTCAAAGTACTTCTATGTTCGCTTATCTGGAATTTCCACTCTCTCGCTTGCTGTCTCTTGCTGGCGCTCCTTCCGCCCAGACGGATTAGCCTGCGAGCTCGGCCGTCTGCCCTCTAATGGCTTCCAAGAGACATGGCAGGGGAGCAACGAGTTGGAACACTACTGTAACATGACAATTGGAGAGCATGCCAGACTCATAGTTGCACACACTAGGACACATACAAATGGATGGCGGCCGCCTTGGGCCCGCGCCGTTCGGATTCCACTCGGTGAGCGATCGATCCCAAAGGAAGCCGCCCAGACTGGCTTGGTGGCGGCCGAGAAGGGAAACAAGCGAGGGGGGGCTGAAATATATTCAGCACACGAACACGAACTCGAGCAAGTATATGGCCGATTTCCGTTTCCTCCAGCGACAGATCCTTAATCGGAAATAGTATCGAACGGTTGTTTGGATTTGAGCTGGCAAACGTGGCGCCTCCAGGCAGTTGGGGGCGCGCCTTGCGTGTCACTTATTTGCCTCTCTCTCTCTCTCTCTCTCTCTCTCGCTTTCTCGCACCGATCTGGACCACCAGCGGCGTCCAAGAATCCGGATTGTCTGTCGTGCGGCGAGCTGGCCCAGATATCCAGCTGGCCGAAAAAATGGTCCGCAATGGGAGGTGAAATAGTTGCACCTCGAAGCGAAAGAGATCATTCCCACTTGCTCATTAGAGGCCAGCCATCGAGGGGTAGCTCGTGGAAGAGCAACTCTCCTAAGCTACCAGAATTGGTCATCTTCCAGACAGAGGCAGACTCACAGAGTGCTTGAAACAATTTTTCACCTCTGGAACAATGGTGGCCAGCGAATTGGTCGAGCATCAAATCTCTCTGGCCGCTTTTTGCAGCTAACACGAAAGCTGGCCAGCCGGTGGCGCCGATTTCTCCGCCCGATCTTTCGCTCGGCCACCTTTATCGAAATGTGACCCAGAGAGGAGCTCTGGCGAGCCCCAGAGGAGAAGCTCGAGCTGGACACAGGCCATTAGGCTCGAGCCACACTCGCGGGACGGCCATAAAGACGGAAATGTTCCCCTTTGGTGAGTTTTGGCGCAGGGAAAAAGGGGCCAACTGAACTGTGAGGCGAGCGTGTGGGATCGGCCGCTTCCTCTTTCGGAACGCCTGTGGCCCAATGCCGGCACGCCAGCGCCCCGAGGCCCAATGATAGTAACTCCGACCTAGACAGAGCGGGCACGTCTGCGGGCACGCCACAGTCTGGGATGGCCATCAAAAATAGCAACACCAAGTCGGAGCAATATCACACTTAATGGGCATTATGTGCTGCTATATTTTCGGGGCCCAGCAAAGTGGAGCAAATGTGTGTCTGGCCGGCACCACTGATTGCCGGTGTTATAACAAGCTTGAACAGCGTTCCGACGGCCACGCTCTCCTGTGGAGAAGCTCATTAAGTATCCGGCAAGGAAAACAACGCCGACAAGACAAGTGCCTGAGCAAGGCAAGGTCGCTCGTTTCGGCTTACAGCCCCATTGGGGGCAGTAAACATTGGATCCTTGACAACGGCCCCCCCCCCCCTTCGAAGCATTAAGATAAATCCCGAACTTGGCGGGCCAATATTTGACGGCCGCCATGCAAATCGAATGAGAGCAATTCGGCCACTCTCTTGCCTTGCCGGCGAGCCTCCGAGTTTAGTTTTCCAATTCGGAAACAGATGTCACACACTGCAATTGCGCCCATATGTCGCCGGTCTTGTTGACCACCCGCGACTTGGGCCCTCTACGATCAGAGCTGGTCCAGGGATTTCGATGAGAGAACTTCCAACGAACGATCTCAGCATGTACAAACAACGAGCTATTGCGTTATCATGCAGAAATGAACACGACCCCAGGCCAGATTGTTTTTTTTCCTCGCTAGCTTAGCGAAACTTGGACTCCCAGCTGGCCTAGTGTGCACAATGTACGACGATTCTTGCAAATTAGAATCTGTGTATATGGCTATGCAATAGCTATGCAGCCCGACAATTTGGGGCCCGGCGCTGAGTGTAAATCGCTTCTCATGGGAGAGGAGTCCCCCAAGTCAAATTGTTCGAGAGGAGAAAGCTCAATTTGTCCTGCGACTTCGTTCCTGTACATCTCATTGTTTCATACCCATGCAGATCGAATCGCTTCATCCATCTCGTCTTATTGGAGCTTCCTTATGCAGGCTGATCGACTCATTGCTCTACGCGCCATTCCTACTTGAGGCCAGATCTGCGGGCAAGTGGCGATAACCCAGATGCCCAAATAATATAGCGACCATCAAGTAAATCCGTAATCGTGGTACAACCTTGGCCTAAACTATACAGAGTGCAATACCTGACTCTCCCTTTCAAGGCCATGCTGAATAAAATAGTAATATGACAATTTGGATCTTCTCGGCACACCGTAGCCCGTAGTTTGCTACAAAATACGCCACTGTTTACCGTCGACAGGTGAATAATTCACTCTTATCGTGCCAGTTGTGACATTTTCTATTACTTCAAATGGACTCCTTGTAATGTATGGAGTTTAGGCAACCAATAAGGCTCATTCATTGCACACACTGACCTATGGCGGTTATATTCCGACAATCGTAGTTTTGTCCATGACTATCTTCCAAGATTCTCCTGTCAGGAATGGAATGATTGCAGTTTCAGACAAGAGGGATCACGGGCGAAGGCTTATCGGAAAGCTTTCTCTTCATCATGCTTTTCCCATAACGATAAAGTTGTTAGAAAAGCTAGAGCACACTGGAGGCCATAGTTATGTCACCGGGACTTATATTTAGATCTGGCGTGTCATTTGGTGGAAACAATCGCGTTGGCGTTTGTGGTCTGACTTTGGGCTCTTCGATCATCGATCATTGTGGCCTAATTCTGTTTTGAGAATTTAAGTTAGGGCCTAATGATGGTCAACGAGTTGGTCAATGTGGGATTTGGGGGTGGTTGATGGAGGAAATGATCGTAATTCCATTAGTGGGGTTGTGTTTGAGGGAGCTGTGAAGGATCTAGAAACAATGAGACCGCTATAGTGGTGCCGAGTGGAGCGAGATGGTTCGTGCGGTTCTCACCAAAGACCCCATCGAATCTGTGATACAATGGTCGAGTGCAGTTGCACGCTCGTCCAGAACGGCGCCTGAAACGGCGAATTCGTGCGCCGAACTTGCGGCCAGCACCAGCATGGAATACAAGCGACCCAAAGCGAGACAAGCGAACTTTCAGAGCGCGACGGCCAATATAAAGGGCGTGGAACAGAGGACAGAGATTGATGGAATACGAGGGGCCAATCTTCACACGCAGCCCGCCGCCCACTTTCCATCGCTAACCCCTCTCTCCCAATTGCCCGAACGCCTCAGCCGTCCATCATAATTTCTCAGCCGCCGGAGCTCCTCCTTGGTGGCTAGACAGGCGCTTGGAGGGCGTTCACAACTGGTGGGCAATTTTGCTAAGGCCATTGGGCACTGGAGGAGCTTCGCCTTGAGGGGGCAGTTTACCTCTCGAGGCGATGAGACGCCCAGCTCTCTCTCTGCCGGTGTAGCTGAACAATGGAGCAGAAGTAGAATCCGATTGTGCTCGACTATTGGAGATTCTTTATGAAGATGGGAACAGGATCCCGGCACCATAATCTAATTCAATAGCCGCCATTACCACTTGATTGAACATCCCGGCTGAAAGAGAAAGCCGGAACAGGCTGAAGCTTCTCGCCGATTGGGATGGCAATTTTTTATTTCGCTGCCCGGATTCTGGCTGCATCGGAAATTTGCGAAAAAACTCCCCGCTCGAGCTGGCCGTCCTCCAAAGGCCTGGCTGTAAGCATGGCTCTTCCCAGTCTCTGCCTTGCCCAAGTGGCCGGAACTTCGGCCATTCGAGGAACTATGTGCGATGTGTATGGGCCACTGGAGCAACCATCGAATGGGCACAACGCCTGTCAGGTGGGGCCCCAAGTTGCAGCCAATAGCCAGCAACTCCAATCTGTCTTTCTCTCTCTTGCGGCGAATACGAGGCAAAATTTTTTCTCCTCACAATTGCTTATGCCTCCCCTCGCACCACCACCACCACCACCACAGCCACCACCTACAATCAGCCCAACTTCCAGGCCAATTCTCCGGCTCGTTTTTCCAATGCCCGCCGATGGCTCGACTTCGAAACTCGATTGTCGGTCTGACAAGTGCTGCCAGTCTGACTGGGCCAGCCTTTCTCAAGTCCCGCAACCCGCCGAATGTCAGACTTGCGTGACCTCCACACCAGAACTCGGAGCCTCACCACTGGCAGCACGGAGCTCCAACAGTTCGCCACGGCACATGCGCAGTTCCCTCCCATGGGTAGTCACTATTCGGTCGGCCACTTTCATCGAATCTTTCATTTTCTTTCCCCACTCGCCCTTCAATTTTTCCCATTTGCCAAGTCTGCTCAAACGTCCGTATCACCACCCAAGAGATGGACCATTTTCTGTTTGAAATTCTGGTCGCGTAAGTTGTCGCAAATGATAGTTAGACATTTTGAATAATACTGCCTATGCTCAGCTAGCTTTGTCTGTTATTCACAACTATCCATGAAACAAGTTTCTCACCAAGAATCAAGAGACGAGTGATCTTTCTCTGAGCTAGTGTCTTAGTTGAATTTTGTAGAGACTATTTGTAGAAAGTAGGTCGTAGGAGATTCAGATGCCGAGCTACTTTACTCTGCCTCAATAAGTGTGGACTCTTCGACTTTTTCAAGGATAAAAACACCGCCAAGAACATTGGAGTACCAGATACAAAATCGACAATAGAAGTTGACTGTTTGAACCAGTGTATCTTTCATGATGCGGACCCTAACTTCGGACGGAAAGCATGGCTCAATCAACGTCAACTCCAAGCTGTTGGATAGACAAGAATTGAAGTATATCGCATGCGAATATGCCAAGTTGATAGTCTCAAAAGCGAACGAGCTCTCCCAGACAAAGAAATCCCAACGCACAGCGATACAGACTAACCATAGAATACCAACCATCAACCATGATTTGAATGGACCAAATGTCGATAATGAAACTGGTATACTGATTCACGAAGCTGCCAAAGAGATAACCTCAAAGTTATCCACGTATCCAGTGTTGAGCAATGTCATTCGCATTGACAATAATTCTCTCTTCACGAGCAATGGTGTGAACCACCCCTCATTAATAACCAAAGTGCAGGAACAATCGGATGATACCTCATCCCAAAAGAACGGAACATCGACCATATCCAGAGATTACAATGAGCAAGATTATGCAACAATCAGTAGTTCACAAGAAGATACCGATTGCAGAAAGAATTTCGACCACTCCTCGAGGAGAGCTTTCAAGGGTCGTAGTAGATTCAAGGGGATACATCAACGAATCAATTGGCATTTGTTGGTGTCTTGTTTCTCCTCGTGTCTACCAGATACTTTAGTCCATGCTTCAAGAAGCACTAATCGGCAGTCAAGCGTCAGCTCGACCGGAGTTTGATAACAAGCGTCGAGCCGTTAGATTGTTTATCCTTCCGACACCACTAGTTTCGGGCATATCATGCCGAAAACAATAGATTACCGGCGTTGCGCTGGTAAGAAATTGGTCTAGAGCAAGTGGAGCGCATGCACAATCAAGATGCGGCACCCCTTTATCGAGAGGCTGAATAATTTCTTTGTCTTGTAACCATCTTGCTAGATTATAACCAGCACAACTGTGATCGTAATGAAGATGTGTACGAAAGGAAGAATCTAGTTCAGAAGAAAGCGCACTATTGTGGGCAGGAGAATAGATGGATTTGCTAGCTATTACTAGTGCACCATGATCAGATAAGAGCCATCCACTAGTCGATTATTTGTCCATACTCAAGGCCATCTCGACCCTATACTAGTTTACTTCTTGCGAGTTTTATCGCGGAAATATTTGAGTTATAACTCGCACCTAATGCGACGATCGTATTAGGCCTCCAATCACCAATGGGGCACATACAATGTATGGTCTAGTCACATGATTCACAAATTCAAATTTCGCAATCATTAGACTCTATGATTATCTACATCCAAGAGTTCGTCTAGCTTAACTAAATTAAATTGAAAAGAATGAGAAGACAATCTAGAGGGCCCTCAGCAAGCATCTTTGGCTACGCGAGCAAGCATCTTATCTGGCTGTTCTACTTGATTTGTTTGTCGAATGTCCTATCGACAAATTCAATTACGGGCGAGCAGCATCCTGCAGATAAGAAAATAACCAGAGATGTTGACTACAAAGCGACGAATTCAGCCAAGGCAATCGATCAACCGGAAGAGGGCTCTGTGTTCATTGAGAGTATGGAAGATCTCAATCAATTGACTCATTTATTACTACGCAATTATAATATAACTGATGAAGGTCTATTACAATCAAGCTGGTCATTGAGCCTGAGTAATGTTCTCGGATCGCACAAGCAGCATCAATACTCATCAGCGCCAGCATCAGCCACAGATATAAAATCTAGATTAGCGCTTGAACTGGAGTCATTTATATCACATTTACGTAATGGCCATCTTAGACGATTGGATCTGGGAGAGCTGGAGTCACTAGTATTAGCTTTAAATTTGACCGAGTCGGCGGTCAGTATTCAAACAAGTCACAATACCAGAAAGGCAGATCTCATATCGCAGACATCAGGCAGGATCAGTGTTGCTAGTAGTGATGGCGGCAATGCCATGACTAGCGATGAGGAGGCACGGTGCGTTTATTTGGCTTCTCTATACAAGCACGATGTAGCTGAGCGGGGGGCCAGTCATCAAGATGGTACCATCAACGGTGGTGCACAAGAGCAAGACAGTTTAGTAAAGGCCAATAAAGTTACGGAGACCACTTCGAATGTTGTAACATTGAGTACTAATATTTCAGATGCTGTGGGATCAGCAAAGTCCACGAAGACGAGCGTCCCAATTGAACCAACATCTGCAGCGAGGAGAGGCTCTAAGGAAACTGGACAGAATGAGGGCCCTCAAATCGACGATCATCGCCTGTTAAGCTTGTGCAAACTTGCAGTAACATGCCAATCATCTGAGGATATGGTTGAGCTCATAAGTCGTCCATGGAGAAAATTCAACTCTGCTTCCAGTAATGAGGCCTCCTCGGCACAGTCGCGGCTGAGAGGCCCCCGGTCCACTTCGGATAGAGAAGTGAGAAGAGATTTATATGACAATCCTAACTATGAATCGATTGAGAGAGAAAATGAGCCATCCTCCAACAAATGGAACAACCTGCGGCGTAAAAATCTGCGCGATTCACTAAGCTTATCTCTATCCAAGCTGTGTCCACTAATCTTGTTCCAGTTACATGAGGATGATGAACAATGCACGATAGTACGAGATGACACTCCACCGATGTTGGCAGTCTGGGGTTTTGCAACACTTTTTGTAACAATAGTGAGCTTCTGCTCCCTTATTGGCCTATCCATTGCACCTTTAATTGGTCAATCTGCTGCCGCAGATACAGTCTCTAGCGGATCTTCGACCTCAACTTTGAGTAGTGAGAGCTCTCTCAAAGGTGTTAAAAAGCCCGGACTTACGGGTGACAACATCATTGACCCGATATCCAACCGTAGGCAACCACTGGAGCACCAGCATAAAGCAACCTTGACCGTGTTCGAGGGGCTAGCTGTCGGCAGCCTAGTTGGCAGTGCATTGTTTAGCCTGATACCACAAGCTTTCGAACTTCAGGAGCGTGAATCAAACCAGAGTTTCCTGATGAAAGCGTTCATCATCTTCGCAGGGATTTATTTGTTCTTTTGTTCAGAGAGAATAATGCGCATCATTCTAGATACGAGACAGATGAAAAAAAGAAAGAAGCGTCTGAATAACCGGAGCTCAACCACTGCAGCGGCGGAGCCACTCGAGCCGGCAATGGTGGCTCAGGTAGCATCCTCGCTCACTGAAGGCAAGAACTGTGAACCCATCCCTCGGAAAGAGATTTCAATCAGTCATAAGGTTGTGGGCTCCAGGTCATTGAAACACGAACATTCGCAGCTCGCCGGAGGGATTTCGAGGCGCGAAAATAGCTTCGAAAAACAGGAGAAGTTGATCGCTAGATATGGAACAGAGATTCGAAAAAAGACTAACGGGAAGAGGATGGTTACGGCGAGGTCTAGAAGCAGAAAAGCAGCTCAAGGATCGAAGAGACGTCAGAAACGCAGAAGCAAAGTGATTTCCGGTCAGACTGGAAATATCAGGGGGCAAAGGAAGTTGTCCAGACTTGAGACCAACTTCGATGAATACTATCAAATACGTAGATCTAGCTCGATTAACTCTAGTTCGTCACTCGAATCTCAAAACTCGTCATTTGCCCATATGAGTAGAGATAACTACAACATAAGTTCATTTAAGTTTGACGATGAAAATGATAGCTACTGCTCGCTAACATCCGAAAATTCCTTCGAGTCCTCTGAATTAGAATCATGGTTCCCGGACAACGAGTCCGAGATGGCTCTGGATTGTCATCACAACGATGTTTGGGGTTCCGAATATCCCATGAGCAATCGTATCCGCTTCATCTCAATTGAGGACATTGATATGAAAAATGTACCACCGAAGTGTAACGAGCCAACCAAGAGCGCTAGAGATAGTTGCGAAGAGTTGGCTCTAAGCGACTTAATGAATTCAAAGAACAGATCAAGACTAAACTCAGGTGACTTTAATGACTTATTACCCAGTGGGTCGAAACGAGAAATTTCAACTGTTGCTTGGATGATTATATTGGGCGATGGGCTCCATAACTTCATCGATGGTATATCAATTGGTGCGGCATTCTCCGAATCTATTCTCTCAGGCGTCAGCATATCAGTTGCAGTGATTTGTGAAGAATTTCCCCATGAGCTTGGTGATTTTGCCGTATTAGTCTCATCTGGGATGACTGTTCGTCAGGCTCTTGGTTACAACTTTCTTTCGGCTTGCACCTGTTACTTGGGAATGGCCATAGGGATTATACTAGGCGATGTCAATGATGGGGCCTCTTATATATCTGCCTTGGCAGCTGGAGTATTCTTGTACATAGCTCTAGTTGATATGATGGGCGAATTAAGTGCCGCTCTAGAGGCTTCAAGTAGAAACTCGATCACAAAGACGCTGAAATTGTTGCTCCTTCAAAATCTTGGGATATTTATAGGAATTTCCATAATATTTGTCTTATCATTCATAGATTTCTAAGGAATACATTCAACATGTCAACCGTCCAAGGAGATGAAAACTTTGAATAATTTCAGCTCCTCATTAGGTGATTGAATGTATGAGGTACATCACGTTGAAGGCCGATTGAGGCTGACTATGGATAACAGACAGTTCCGTTCTTGTGGAGGTTATCGATTGTCCTGTATTAGTTCAAACTTGTCTTCTCCACAATCACGTATCAAACCATTCCTCTGCCAAAATGCCAGGCGTGATTTCAATGCAGCTGCAGTGAGCGACGTTTCTTGGATTAACTCGTGAATCCTCCAGCTCTTCTTATCCTTGAACAAATACAACAAAGAAGCATGAATTGGAGTTACAGTGAAGTTGTGGACCTTACCATTGATTTTGACATCCATATTTACGCAACCCAGATGATGTCGCCAATGGAGAGTCCGACTTGCCTGCACGGATTCAAAAGCTTTGTTATAGGTATCTATCGCAGATTGCACTTCCTCCGGGAAGCGAGTTTTTGGAGGCTCATCGTAGAGGGTCGATATGGGACCAAACCTCTCTGGCCAAAAGGGTGAGGAGATAATTAAAACATCCATATTCTTGAATGTAGTTAATTTATGCTGGCGTATATCGCCTGAAAGCACGCGTTTGTTGATTCTCTTCGACGTCTGTACATCCTTGAGCATAACTTCGCAGCGATGTAATTCACAATCGCTAAATCGCAGAGTCAGTAATTCAAGATTACGCAACTCTGAATCTAGATTGCACTCATCAAACTTGTTCAAAAGCCTTTGTGAGAGGAGTTTCTGATATTCTTCGACGAACAGATCCTTGGTTTCATAAATATTCACCAAAATCGAGACAATGTCTGAAAATCTGCTTGACTTGGTATTTTCATCTGATGTGCTGAGTTTGATCGGATCCGGTCTCCATTTATCAAAATTTGTTGCTGTACATTTCTCGCCCTCACTAGGTATATTCATCTCTACGACACTTCCTTTACCGTCGATACCATTTTCATTGGTCTGAGTGCTACCTTTTATCATCTCTCTGTTAAGCTCAGAGTTGTGATCTTCGTCAGTCAGAGCGGTCACAATGCATCGGACTGTATCGCTTCTTGATTTCAAGTATCTTCTGACAGGTTCAGTCACAAGTTGCAAAATCAGCCCTGAAGGGTCGAGAGCCCTGAGTGCCTTGATCGCTGAAATATAAGCTGTTAGGATATCGTAAGTGTTAACACCAGGATGAAGCAAGCTCTCCACTAGAGATTGCTTGACGCTATCAATCAGATTGAACCTGAAGCTTGAGGATGTGGACTGCTCTAAGCACAACTTCAAATCTTGGATAGCAGCCTCGGAATTAGGAAATTCAATAATGATCTCAAACATGTGAGAAACCCTTACCTCAGCGTAGGCATCCTTGAGGAATCGATCGAGCTCCTGATTGAGATGTTTCAACTTTTCTTCATCATTTGGACCGTATATATCGATGAGCCAGGATTTCACCACGTCGTTCACCCAAGAAGTCAATTCCGATAGGTAAGAACATGAATAATTGGATTTTCCGATGTTATTCACTCTACGTTCTATGAACACTCTAGATACAAGCATTATCGTATCTCCAACCATATCCTCCAAAAGATTAAGATCTCTCAAGATCTGATTGATCTTCGAGAATTTTTCTTGTATTGACTGACAGGAACAAGCTTCAATGGTCCGACCACAACCTGGACACATATCTTCCACGAGGTATTCCTCTGTGGGAAATCCACAGCGAATCATGCAATATTCGTCATAATCTTCATACTCATTCTCCTGTTCATCAGTTTCGATGGACTCTCCAGAGGGGTCTTCCTGCTGTCTCTTCTTTCTTAGATTGAGGTAAACTCTGAATGAACGAAAATAGGCCCCCTCAATCCATTCGTTGAGATGGAATGGACGTGAGGATAATAATGCGTCTCTCAAGGCATTGTAGAAGGCTGTCTTACATTCTGATCTGTGACCTAGGACTTTCTCTACTTTTATAATAGATTGACGTAAGAACAGTACTGCGTTTGTAAAATGTTCGTATGATTCAGGGCAATATTTTCTTGAGACATCACCGGGAAAATGTGACCAGAATTCAGTAACAATGTGCCTCTTCACATACCTATCCTTAAGTGAATTTTTCAGAACTAAGTTATGATAAGAGGATCCAGTCCGTAGAGGTAAGATTCTTGTTTCCTGAGCCACCAAACTCGAAGACATGATCGTGGAATGAAAGTCAATCGGTTTAGAATTGATCGGAGAGACACCAGATTTAATATTCTTCCGAGTTTGGCTCTCTTGGTGATCCAGCACGTGCAAAGAGTGAAAGCTTTTGAGTTGAGACCTATGGATCTTGCAAGACAGGGTTCTTCAAGGAATTGCGCGATAGTCACACATAGTCAGGACCGTTCGATGAATTGTCCGTTTTTTCCCGAGAGGAGCCAAGACTTTTTGCGAGATAATAACAAGTCTACGATGTTCTTCCGTATTCTGCCAGATATTTTCTGGTCAAAACGACGAACAATAAATCCTTTCCTCTCAATGACAGAGAGAAATCTTTTTGCTTTCACCCAGAAAAAAATCATTTGGCGTCAATGTTGACATCCTTAAAGCTATTTATGCTCACAATAGGATTCTTTCTGAACCATAAGAAATCATTTATTTTCATGTAACACTGGTAGTTCAGCTTCGGGGGCGCCGGTCGGAAAATCAAGCACGTGGTAGCGTACAATTTTCGTGTGCTTGTTGTTTCGCGAGGTGATACTTGCCGCTGATAACCTTCATCTCAATCTTGGGTGCAAGGCTCAACCAAATCCCACATCATCATTTGACAGAATTGTCGTCACCAACCGATTCTCCGATCCAACAGAACACCCGCCAACCTTCTAGACCATGGGCGACGAAAAAGAATCTCTGGCCAGAACTCAATTGCCCTATAGGGCCGAGTACTGCAAGACTAGCAGAGCTCGTTGCAAGAAGTGTAATGAGCCCATGCAAGCTGGTACCATCAAACTGGCAACTTCATCAAAATCTCGGTTTCATGACGGCTTTGATTATCACTATAATCATGTAGAATGTTTCTTTCGCATTAAGCGACCCACTTCCGTGGCAGAGATTGCGCATTACGAAACTCTCAAGTTTGAGGATCAGAAGATGCTAGAGGAAGCAATCGACACCAATGGAAAATCCGTCATCATGGCTGGCTCGCAAGAGCCCACCACAAGCAAGTCGTCTAGCAAGAGGGAAAAGCGTGAATCACCGTCAATTAGCTTGAACTATGACGATTTTCTCATTGATTACGCCAAATCCAATCGTTCCACTTGCGTTAAATGTGAGAAGAAAATCGAAAAGGCTTTACCGAGGATTGGGAAGCTCGATTATAATGCAGAAAAATCATTCAACAATGCACCAATTCCGCGTTGGCGCCATGTTGAATGTTTCGCAAAATCAATCGAACAAGTTGAATTTTATGGGGATGTCACCAAAGTCAAAGGCTTCGATGAGCTCAGCAAGGAGGACAAAAAGTTGATCAAAGGACTGATAAAACCTACTATTCCGGATCCGGCACTTAACGGAAAAAAGATGAAAAAAGAGGAGGTACCCAATGAGGAGAACAAGCTCCTTAAAGAGCAGTCCGATCGATTTTTCAAACTGCGTGAAAAAGTTTCAACAATGAAAAGGAAAGACATCGAAGTTATGTTGTCGCATATGAGTCAAAAAAGCGACTACAAAGATACGGCTACCCTAATAGACATGGCAACAGATGTCTTGATGTTTGGTCCTTTGAAAGAATGTCCGCAATGTAAAGAAAGTCGACACATTCGTCTCAAAGCAAGTCGTTACATTTGCACAGGTACTGGTTCGGATGGACAAACCTGCACCTACGAGACAGGTGAACCAAAGCGTGGCCCGCCGGACATACCGGAAGAGATTCAAGACTCATATGACTTTTTTGATAAATACAAGTTCAAACCTGGAAAACGGTTGTTCTCTAGCAAACTGCTCAAAGCAGTGCAAGAGAAAGAGGAAGAGAATAATAACACAGCTGTCGAGGATGGTCCCTTGCAAGGTATCACCATTGGCGTGACCTCTTGGCAGGCCCTAAATACTGATAAGGTTAGAGTTCAAAAGAAAGTCGCAAGCCTAGGTGGTAATATCGTCACGTCGCTTGATAGATCGCTCTTCATTATACTCTCAAGCGAGGATGAGCTTAAAAAAGATAGCCCCAAAATAGAGGTAGCCAAGGCTCTTGAAGTTCCATTTGCAACCGAAGAGTTCCTATTCAAGATAGAAAAGATAGACGATGTAGTGGCTCAGCTCTCGAAATGTCTGATCAATAACTGGGAGGGAGATCTACAGGAGCGTTTCACAAAGATGAGGAGTCCATCTAAAAATGATTCATCTAGTTCCCAGTGAAGTCAGGTCGATACAGTTCGCTTTCATCGAGGACACAACTAAATTAAAGAGGCCTTCGCAACTAAGAGCTTTAACTTGGTAATCTATAACTATCCATTTGATGTGATGAAAATCATTTATCGAGAATGCCTAAATGGTCATAATAATAAACTGGAAAGAGTAAACTTCGATTCTTCAGCACAATGATTATGTGGCTTACGATCAGCACACTCCCGATCAAGTGCTCTGATTGCCTGTTTTAAACCCTCCAGTAGATCAAACTTACGTATGTGTCTTCTAGACGAGCGAGGTCGTATGGATATGGTGGGAAAATTTTAGCGACACGATCAATTGTTAGGGAGAGCAGAGGGTTTGAAATCATGAATCGCCTGACTGAACCTTTGCGGATTAGAGCTTGGTTCGATGGCGTTAGTCGTCTTAGAGTATTGTGATCAGGGGGAGCTCATGAAGAGGGAGATACCCTCTTGACGATGAACGGTTATCACCTGTCATTCTGGCAGTCCTATGGGTATGACACTAGCGATACGGTCGATGTGGACATAGGGGCACCCGCCTGAGGTGGGTGCGAAATTAACCTGAGAACTCGCACACGGTAACCGCTTCCCTGCTTCTTCGGAGGGGGAATTTCCTGTAAGTGTGCAATCAGCTGCTCGTGAGCGATGGGCGTCTTGGAAGCCGTTTGATATGAGGCAATTTAGGATGGAAATTTTGAATATTGCCCATCTATCAATAAGACGGTTACAGTACGATAACAGATGTACATATTAGCTAGACGCCTTTGTGTTTCAGCATCTGATAATATCGCCTCCACGCAACGGCCTGACAAAGTAAAATTCAACATGCGCGAGAAAGTGTAAATTCACAATTTTGTATTGCAAGGGAATCTGTTACGTCTGTACACCTATATTAAGTTGTATCTCGAAGGATTAATTCCCATCTAAGAGTCATTGGACGTCTTCGGGAATCCCCAGTGATTGAGGGGGTTTCTCAAAGAGTCCTTCAGGATCATAGAGGATACGATATGCTGAGGCGCCATCGAAAATGAGTTCCGACGAAGAGATTGAGCGTGCCATCTTGACCCAGAAGAGGTGGGCAGATTTGGATAACCGAATGAGAGATCTGATTGGTGGCAGTCAAGAGTATGACAAGAAAATATTGCAGTATAGTATCGAGAACCAGCTACGTTATCGTGGTAATTTAGTTAGGTTCGTCGTCAATAATGAATACGAGTATTACCGTGAACTCTTGAAATACAGCCGGGATCATCTAATGCTTTTCCCGTATCATTTATCAGACTTCATTATAACCGGTATGCGTATAACACCTTTTCAATACTATCTTGCCACACTATCGCAATTACTGGAACAAGAGAAGAGCTATGATACTTTGCCTAATTTTACAGCCGCTGATTGCTTGAAGCTCCTAGGAATAGGTCGCAACCAGTACATAGACATAATGAACGAATTAAGGTCCACATACAGAAGCTTCCTTGGAGTCGGTGTGTTCAAACGAAATCCTAGAGATTTGCTGCCAAAAAAGCCTGTTACGGATGTACCAATCGAACCTTGGTGGCTGGTCAATGCAGGTTATATCACCGAAGACGATGTTCGTTCTATGGTAACGACTCCAGAGCGAACCATAATAGATAGATTATTTACCCAAGACGGATTATCGAATCAGATCGTGGCTTGTGATCTCGACGGAAAGCATGTAAGGTCTCTCTATCTGAAAGGACTTATCTACCTGGACGTTCCCATATATGATGACGATTTCATCGTCGTCCCCCCACTCGAGGGTTTCGTCATGAACAGAGTTACTGGCGATTATTTCGAGACCCTCCTGTACAAAATATTCGTTTCGGTCGATCAAAACACCACGGTACAAGAGCTTGCTAAGATATTGGAGATCGACATCCGACTAGTCAAGAATGCAATATCAATGTACTGTCGCCTTGGATTTGCTTATAAAAAGAATCTTTATATTGACATGAAACGTTGTCATCCGTCCTGGCGCGAGCATCTTCAAAAATACCAAGATCTCGGTATCAACGTAGTGCAGCAACATTCGCCTCTAACCCACACTTCAAAGCACCTAGCGAATTTCATTACTGAGCTAGCCTCTATTGACGCTGATCACGATCGTGGAATCGAGGTAACAGATGCCACTCAAATCACAGATCTGACTCCAGCTCAAAACCAACAATTAGTCCAGTCCCCATCCATTATCCTCTCAGCAAACCAGCCTTCACCCCTCTCTCAGAGTTCGGTAGCAAAGAAGATTGCTCTATTCTACGACTCCAACTTAGCGGCTTTCCTCATGATGGGCAATCTTAGCGCGAAATTGAAAAACCATGCTGTTACGATGTATGAAGTCGGAAAACTCTCGGATGAGTGGATAGATAGTCTTCTGGAAGAATTATCTAAGATCCAAACTAGCTCTTTGGAAGACGACGGTTTTGAGGCAAGACGCTATTATGTGCATGCTCTTATGCTACACAGAACCATCGAATTCATCAGGTCAGATTTGAAATTGGCTTCAAACTTGTTCAAGTCTGTGAAGAACGTCGACTCCGTCGATCAAACTGGCCTACGAGTGGGCTTGGACCTTATAAGAGTAGAGAGTTTATCCAATCTTGACGTCGAGTCTAGCGAAAGATTCTTGAAAAAGAATTATCACCTTATCATCTCGGTTGCGCCCCTAAACCAAGATGTCAAACTTAACTCCGCCACTAGTCTTCCACATCTGGGGCCTGGATCTCCGCTAATCAATTCATTATGGTTTAGATTATACATATATTATGTAACAGGACATGGGCCACCTTCTTTGCTGCTCTTACAGGGGTATCGCCTGACAAAACTGCCAGAGCCTTTCCACAAATCAAACACCCTTCTAATCAACCACTGGCATAGAGATCCCACATTTGTGTCGCCTCAAAATGCTATAGAAGTTATCAACGATGCCCTAACCAACTCTCCAGTTCTCTTGCAAGCCTATCCGATAAATCCTGTGGGTGGAAATCTAATCAGTAGCGAAGAGAAAGTGTTTGTGCCACTTCCACTGTCCAATAAACCTGACGTAGAAGATCAGGATACTGATGCATCAAGGCAATTCGATGGTGGCGCATCTCATCTCGAACGCACACCAGTCGTGCTAAGTCTTAGCAAGCAGCTCAATTTAAAGAGAATATGCGGTTATATAACACTTCTACGCACAACCGAGAGCGCTCTTAAAATGATTGATCAAGCAAATGGAACCTTCAGTCTAAGTGATTCCGAGCCAGCCGGTCAGCAAGTGGGAGGTGGAACTGAAGTCATAAAAGATCTGGATCATGATCAGGAGGAAGAATTTATCCTTTTTGATTGCCATTTTGGTGTTCCCCTTTTCGATAGATCTCTAAACAAGCAGGTTCGCAACAAAATTAGTAGTCAAAGTCTATGTGATCCAAGCTCGCTAGATGAACTTACAGAATTTACACGAGACTTGAACAGTCGAATCGACCACTTTGTGAAAAAGTATCAATCAAAGAGCGACCAAACAAGCATTGATTCATCCAACTGCGGGGACCAGAGGCACTTTTTCCACTTTCCAAAACAGTTTGAGTGTTCGGTACCTAGGCCAGCTCAAAACCTTCTCTTTGTGAATGGCAAGTTGTCCATCTTCGGGGAAGACGGGTGATATAAATTCCATCTCAGTTCTGAGTCGACGAGTGAGAAACGTTTATGTTTACTGATCATGGCCCACCGTATCGTTATTACCTAATTTTGATTGATATGAATCACTCTGAACGCTGACTAGTTTGATATACCACATTTTTGAAGCGTCCCTTGGGTTCGTAATACATTGGCGAAGATAGACCATTTCCTATGTCAACTTCTAGCTGATCAAATCGTGGATTTACTATCACACCGGGACATGGATGCTGACCTGGTATCTCGCATCCACAGAATCGTTCCCTCCTGAATCCAAACAAAGCTGGATTATCTTCACCAACAACCTCACGCTTCAGAGTCTCCTCTAACTTCATTCTTTTCTCACTCTTTCCACCGAGCCTGATGACCCTGTCTAGTATCTCCTGGTGACCTTGTTTGAAGCAATCAATGAGTATATCTTTGCCATCGTCAAACCAAAGTCTAATGAAAGGTGAGGGCATTTTGTCTAATATTCTGACTATCTGCAGTTTGGGGTTGAGGTATTGTATCCGGGGCATCTCCCAGAAATAGAACTCTCTTAGTCCGTGGAAATGATCTAGTTTCATTTCTTCTCTGGTTTGGTACCTGCGACCGTGTAAGCTATATTGAACCTCCATCACACGGAGCGAATCTAGATGGTTTGTGTCATGGAAGGGTCGAAAATTATTTAGATTAGTGGTTCGATTTTAGGGATGAGATTACCTAGACTGAGCGATTAAAACTCGCCGTTGACCTTACCCTTGGCGAAGAATCGTCCTTTATTTAGGTAGCCCACAGTGCGCCTTATAGGCGCTGGACCAAACATAAACATCTCTGATGATCTGAAGGCTTTTTTGTGCCACCACTTCAATAGGATATATCGATCGGAATTAAAGTCATAACTGTAAGTGGGGAGAGTGAATTTTAGTCCCGCGCGCTCATTTTCCGCCACCACGTTTCTGTTGCAGGCAAAGATTATAGAGTGAAGCTTGCGGCACGCATTAATTCATGTTCGAATTAGTCGAGTTTTTTTTCTAAACTTGGCAAACACTATCACAATGCGAAGAGCGTTTGGAGCAAGTATTTGGCCCATAGGCCATGCAGGTTTATTTCTGTATCATAGAGGACCAAGTTCAAATCTCTCTGCCAGTCTGTGTGTGTCTCTCTCTCTCTCTCTCTTTCTCTCACGCCGCTATCTTCGTTCATCCGTCCAGAACGCCAGGTATCATGTTGGCTAGCTTGCGAAACAGACACTCACACAGACAAACAGACAGACACACAGGTCGTCTTAGGATTAGCCGATCACTCTCTCGGCTCCTTTATGGTCAGTTCTGAATAGGAGATCGAGTCGCAGCTACGCTTCTAATGGTGCCGAGCTTGCAGGGATCGTCGACACACACACACACACATACAGACAGACGCATAGACGATCAGCGCGGCTGGCTATCACCCAAGAAGACGTACTCGGATAGACGAACTCATGGGCCGCAGAGTGACGGACTTGCGTTGCGGTTAGCTCGGGTGATGACTATCGAACGGAAAGACGAAAATGAAATATCTCCTACTGACATTGTCGGTGTGGCTTGCAACGATCATCATGTGAGCAAAAGGCGTCGTCGGAGTTGCCGCTGCTCTTTGGGCAACTGGACAAGCCGAGCTCTTCATGCGCCTTCCGTAGGTCGTCACGACGTCGTCATCGTCTGCCAGTGTGTCTGTGTAAGCACCATCAGCGATTTGGCCAGCGCAAAATCAGCTATGCAAGCTCTTACAAGGGTTGTCTACCTTGCGTGCACTTTTTTCTCTATATAAATCTATGCCATGAGCTTCTGCCTCTTACACTTTTCTCATCATAGCCATTGGTTGGCGCGCACAACGGCACCATAGCGCAAAGTCCAGCAAGTTTCCTCCGTCCGCCTGCCCATTGCTCTTAACTGCCTATGGCCGCTGCTTCTGCCTGACTGGCTGGCACCACAACAGCCGCCGAACTTATACTCTCGAAAATGTTCCCTTATGTTATTTGTTGTTCATTCGATGGCGCGCGTTATTTGCGTCCATCACTGCACAGAACCAAGGCAAATGTCGAATTATTTAGAACATGCCAGCAGGAACGGGTGGTAGCCAAATGTTCTCCCGATCTGCATCTCTCTTTCTATAGCCTTAGGCGAATGTAAGAGAGGAAACTAGGAAAGGAGGAGAACACTATTGTGGTGGTATGTGCTTTTATTGTGGGTTCCTTATATTTGGGAGTTTTTGTTTGCTGACCAATAAGCACACAAGTATTTGTACAAAGTAGAGAGCTGGCAAAAGAAGATGAGGAATAGATTTCTACCTAGATATTGTGTTTTCACTCAGATAAACTAATCAATAATACAGTTCCACAACCATACTAATCGATCTTCATCTCGATTATCACCACTAATACCCGCTAGAAATTTAATCTAGAGATCTGGTTTGTTGAATCAATAGGCAATGCTAGCAATTCTCTCTTCTTGACTCCAGACGAAAGGAGTCTAACTACAATCTAACACTAGAGTTTGCAAATAGTCGCCAGGCGCGACCAGATTCCATTGATTGTACGTGTAGAGTGAAGCTTATTGTTCCAATGTTTCTCCGAGAAAAAAGTTTACTATTGCGAGGTCTATCATGATGCATCACAAATACCCTGTTCCAATTTACAGATGCCACACCAGAAACAGGACAAACTTGTCAGTATTTATTAATTAATCATTATTGCGAATTGATTATACTGCGTGAACTCCTTTAACAGTTCAGTCCGAATTCAAATATGCCACACGCACAGATGACATTCAATCAATTACAATCAAATTGATGAAAGGCTCTCCCTTAATGCGCATACACTCTCTCAGACAGAGTTCCGACTTGATGATATAATTCTAAATTCTGCCCATCAAAACCAAATCAATTATTTAAAATATTCCACCAAGTTTTTCCTCTATCTTTCAGAAACAGCACTCAAACCAGCACCATTGATTCGAACGAGAAAGCTAGACGAGGGGAGACTCGGAAGTCAGAGCTCTCCTCCCCTCTCAAAGCCTCTAACTCACTGAGCTCAAGTCTCACTGATACTGATAATATTAGTGAGAGACCCTTGCGTGCTGCGGAGCCACAACAACCGCAGAGCCCCGCACAACAACCCCAACAGCATCTGATACCATCGCAACCAAAACGACAACATCAACAGCAGCAGCCGCCGTTACGCAATCCTGGAAGTTCTATGCTGAAAGGTGTAGTCGGCCAGTATTTTGTTAAAGATTGCTCACATAAGCGTGACACCATAACTCCCGAAGTGATTTTCAGTTTTAACGGGAGAAGGCTAGTTACTAGTCTTATCCTTCTTATAGCCACTATTATTCTTTCCATATTGTTGATAGTTAATTTTGATTATATTATATTCACAGAAGCGAGTGTAAATACTTCATCGCAAGCCTCCTTGACAAGCACGACGCCTAGACAACTGTCTGTATTGTCAATATCTACCGCGACCACGTTATCCTCAATACCGCCCAAAGAAGCGAACATAACGACTACGAATTCATCATTCATATCAAAACAACCTGGTATCATCGAATCCCCTAGGCTTGATACTATTCAAATTGACTCGCGTTCAACAAATGACTCACGCCCGACAGGTGATACTGGCCAAAACAACAACAGCCTTATTGTCGTTTTAGCGAAGATCAAAAGCACCGAAGGCAATATAGTAGAGAGAGTTGACAATACTAGTGCCTCAACAACTCCAGATGAATCTATAGGAGGCCTGGAGACAGCGAACAATAATCAGATTAGCGGTAATAACATTTTAGGAAACGATCTGTCGATATCCCAATTATCCGGATCAGGTATGAACTCAGGAAAAAGTGAGACAGTCGCTAAGGATGAAAAAAAATCCGGGGACCATTGTCCTGCGCCGACACCTGATAGAAACAGTGTTTCTAACAACGAAACTTCGAAATATTTCGACATCGATTACGCCATAAAGACCTTTGAAGATTCCATGGTTGACAAAGATGCCATATCATTGCATCACTACCTTAATGGTTTCAAAGAGTTAATGAAGTAAGTAGGCTCATTTTCACATCTATATTCGGAGATTCTTTACCGAATCATTACTAACCATCCGTCACCAATTCGAACAGGTTCTTTCATAGCTTGGGAACTATTTTCCTATTTGTCACTTCCGATCTTGAGACAAAGATCGGTTTGCTAGAGACATATCGTAACGTCGAGAAAGGGGGGTGTAATCCAGCATATCTAACTATACAGTCAGCTATTGAATTTGAGACAAAGGAAAATCTGCTACGCGACACGAAACGGCAGTCAGGTGCAAGAACTATATTGAGACTGCATAGGGCATTAGAATTCCTGTCATCAATGATGCTCAACCTAAGCAGATTGAGTGAGACTGATGAGTCAGCACCCTCTGTCAGAGACGCTTACTCAAATACGCTCGCGAAACATCATCCATGGACCATTAGGACCATTGCCTCTTTTGCTATGAGGACGTTGCCACATAAAAAGAACCTTGTAGAAAGTGTTCTTGGGAAAGATAACGCAGCCAATGAGACGGCTGTTAATGAAAAGATGCTCATGCTTGCGAATGTTACACTCAACCTATTTAATGTTGTCGACAAGTACTATGAGGAACATGACATCAAAAACTTACCATGAACTGTCGACGATTTAGAACCTACATAAGAAATGCATGAATACTGGATATGAATCTTATGCCGCTCATTGTAAAGAAGTTAGGATGTTAACTTATCAACTTAAATGCAACGAGAAATTTATGAGGAAAATATCTAATTACATTACCAACTGAAGTTCAATCCTAATCGTGTTTCAGTTTTAAATAATACGACAAACACGAATCTGTTTCGGAAAATAGTGTTCAATCTTCTTTTTTGTTAGTTGCTTTTGCTTCTATAGCTCCTCTCAGGGGATTTTGCAAATCTTCACCACTAACTCCGAACTCGTTGACTCTCTTCGGGTCCACTCTATAGATCCATCTCTGGTACAGATATATAAAGAATACAATGTCATCCCTAAAGCAACCAATACGATACATGAGCGGCATCTTGATCACAAAGGCGAAGATGTCGTCAATGAAAGTGTTCAAGAATTTGTAGGACAACATTCTCCACGGTAGGTGAGCCACAGATTTAAGCTTATAGTTGATGAATAATTGTGGTGTCATCATGATGAACCCAAAAGCTAAAAGGAAACCATAGGTCATATTTAGGATGAACGAGTACCATCCTTTATGCTCGTGATATATTAGCGAATATATTGCGTATCCAATAAAAAGAGGAAATATTAGCCATGAGAGATATCGATAAGCCATCATATCATACTCCTTCGTTGATGACTCGACGTATGAACCCTTATCCTCGAATCTAATTTTAGGTATGATTCCCAAAACCTTGTTTTGACGATCAATCCTAATGTTGGTCACCTTGGGAATCTTCCATAGCTCGATTATTAGCCCTATGAAGATCGAAATCCTGATCAGCATGCTAGTATCATTGTCTAGAACATACAGCAGTACAACCATGGACTGGAATAAGTTGAAAAATACTGATCTGACAGAGAGTCCCTCGAGAGATTTCCTATCCCTCCAGAATTGTATGTCGTTTTTGAAGGCGAGAAACTCGAACACCGAGTGCGCAATGGAGACAACGATAGTAAGCCCTAGTAAGATTGGCGAAGTATCCAATAGAGCTTCTTTGATATAATCTTGCTCGTCCTCATTATCAACTGCCTCTGCTCCCATCATACTGGACCATTTGTTTTGAACCCCTTGAGCTGCGTACATTTGCCATTTCAAAAGACCTAATGGCTGATATGTGAGGCATAGATGAACTGTCTTCACGGTCTCGTTAATTGGTTGGTAATCTCTTTGAAGGTTCCAGTAATCGTTCATATACACTATAGGAAAATATTTTCCAGTTGAAGGTTCAAAATCTATGAACTCACTCAGAGAGGATGGGATCGATTCGGGATTCCAAGCTGTGTGGTCATAAACCATGTTTATAGTAAGATTTGGATGCCAGTGTGAAACTACTTCCTCCTTCACCTTATTTCTGATCTTTTCTTGCTCTTCTAGACTCTTCTCAGTTTTCCCCGTGATCAAGTTGTGAGTATCTTTGTAACGAAGCCTCTTAAATTTGTTTAACTGCTTTCGCTTGTGTAGAGTATAGATAGGTGAAAAGTTTTCGGCTGTACGAGTTTCTTCGAATGGTATGTAGCCTGATTTCACAAAATAGGCGTGCAACCACAATGAACCATTGTTTTGAACCTTCTGTGATAGATCAATATCTATTTCCTTCTGGAATGTCGAATCCATATTGGGTCCCTGGGTCCAGTCGTCATAGATGAGGTTCTTTTGGATCCACTTTAGTTCTCTCGGACCAAAGAAATCTGGTTCATAACTGTCCTCGGATATGTAAACGTATAGATCCATAGGGAAGCCTCTATTGAATAAGTTCGAAGCTGGCGTACCTCTTTTGGATGGGTCCTGGATACTTTCGCGTTGGTTGGCACCACGCTGGCCGCCGAACAAGAATTTGCTTATCATCCAGACTATGATCATGTTGAACATAAGATTCTTGATGGTGGTAAGAAAAGACACTCGAGGACTCGTTTCAGCAGACCTATGCTGACCCTGGACTTGTGGTGTCTGACCACCATCATTAGTCTCCGCAACTACCTCGGATGACACCCCCGGCTGTGCTACATCGTTCCTATCTTCGTTCTCACTAGAATTTTTGTGACTAGCCTTCCTACCTTTAGTCATCTTTCGACGCGGACTATGGCCCGCTTACTCTTCTGACCGGGCTGATGAGTTAATCAGAACTAATAGACCGATCTGGATTGATTGGGATCATTGGGATCCAAAATGACTTTCTAACCTCATGCTCGAAAAGTATCGCACGAACAACAGAGGCTATTTCTTGCGGCGCGGCGCCGCCAGCGCCCAGACTTCCTCTCTTTGCACGGTTTTCGTGCTCCGTGCGAGCAGTCTGATTATGACACGCACTGAACTTTATTTTTGTTCCATCATCTAGAGACCCTAGACGAGGTCCGCATCCTCGACCACAATCAACTGATTAGTCTTCCTTCTCCTCCTGACAGGATTAGATTCTCCCTTGATATTCTTAGGCTTGGCTGCTTGCCGCCGCCTCCTGTTGTTCTCTCTTTTGTTTAGCTCACTCTTCAATCTTTCCCTAGCATCACTACGGTTAATGACCATGGTGCCGAACTGCGAAGCGCAATCATCTATCTCATCAACTAATCGATTGAGGCGATCTTCCTCATGTAGACAATCTCCCTTGGCCTTAGCTCCATCTGAAACGGTAGCTACGGGTTCTGGGAAGGTGCAATCTCGACCGCTAACTGGGGCAGAACTCCTAGCCATCGCATCTTCCGCATCTAATCGAGTTGACGGCTCATCGACTGAGTCGCTAGCTTCATCATCTTCGTCCATTGCCTTGATTGCATCTTCCAGAAACCTGTCGATCTGGCTGTCTTTTTCGATATTGTCTTCAACATCAGCCCATTTCGGAATGTAATCTGACTCATAGTGGAATCTTTTGTTGAAAAAATCCACAATGCAGTGGACATCCCTCTCGAAGTGCTCTGGGGCCAGCTCATGGTCGACACAGAGCATCTGAGGAAAGTCGATGATAACTGGTTCTAGCTCGTGGTCATCATTTTTTATCAGGATGTTAAACTCGTTGAAATCGCCATGAACAACTCTAGTCTCGTTTGCGAACCTGAGTATCAGGTCCATCAATCTTCGATACAATTTTGCTACCTTCTCTTTTAATTCTTCTGGATAGAAAGATTCCTCCGTGAAATGGTTCAGTATTTGACCATTAATCAACTCCAACACGACAACGTGCCTATTGCAGTCTATGGGTTTGGGAACTGGCATACCTTTACAATGCATTAACCTGAGAAACTCGTATTCTCGCTGAGCTGCCTTTCTCGATAGGTAAATCCAGCTTGTCTTATTTTTACTCTTGGTGTAAAAATCGCGCTTCTCGGAAACCCTTCTGAAGCAAACTCGTCCTAATCGGTGAAATTTGATTGCATAACATTGCTGCTGATCTGGTGACTCACAGATGAATACATCACTCTCTTTACCCACTCCTATCTGATTCCCCACACCACCGACAACTTCACGATGGACGAGGGCATTTAGTGCCAAATAGTCATAACCGGCATAAGTCAGCCGATAACCATCAAATCTCTTGCCCCTCTCGAATGCTAATAGTTTGTGCTTAGTGAGTTCGACCAAAATTTTTCCGCAACCACCGAATCTAAGGGTTGCAATGGAGCTGATGAGAGGTCCAGGAACTAATTCATGATTCTTCATGCCCATCTCAACCGATGTGAGAACTTTGAAGTCCTCGGGCTTGAGGTATCGGAGGAGGGTTACATCTAGCTTGACCATTTTGGTTGGGGTGAGTTTGAATATCACCGAAGTGAATCTTGGAAAATTAACATTTGTTGTAGTTGAGATAGCAAGAATGCGAATCGGACACAGAATTCAAGCACGTGACTGGGCCAGCGCAAATATCGATCGTACGTAGCGTGGATGTATGGTACAATCCGTACAAAGAGGCGTGTCTTGTACGCCGCTGTACGAGCGAAATCGGCGGACAAATGTACAAAATGTACCCCGTACAAATCCGTATATCTCGAGCGCAGCTAGCACACTTGCAACGGGAGAGACTTATTATTTGAGGATATTTCGACTAGATAGATAGATATAAAATAACTAAACATGCCTAATACAACGGTAACCAAGGCTGTACTTTATTTTTTCAGTTTTTCCTGTTTCTCCGCAAATTTGCCCGGAATTTCTTGACACCTCTGGCACAGACCAATTCTTCTGGCTCACTGATACTGGCCTAACACTGGTTATCGTGGACCTCCTTTACTTGAACCACGATTGCAAAACCGATGAACCTGTTGAACAATTCGTGATGTTTTCTCATAGTATGTGAGCTGTATCTCGGACATTGCTCCGAATTCGAATCTCTACTGCTGTTCAAACTGGACTTTTGGTCGGTCTGTTCAGGATTTCTTGCCGATAAGTGCAGAGCGGTTCCTATGCTTGTCCCGAGAGATTTTTTCTTCCTCTGTTGTGATCCTTTACCGACTTCGAGTGTGACTGCTAATGATGATTCTGAGTCCAGGTTTTGCTTGATATCGGCTAGGTAGTCAGATAATCTTACCCTGGCTATATCGATCAGGGACTAGAGAGAGAGCCTACCCCTGAGAGGATCTTGGACATTCTTTAGGAAGTAGAACACTCTCTCTATGTTGGCAGATCAGGGACTCAGTCGTAAGAGACGCAAGGCAATGCTCTTCGAAATACTTGCTCCTGATTGGCGCTCCCACCATTCTATCGGGTTGGAGTTCATACCAGCGACCCACCCGAAGGTCGAGTCTTGGTTGCAGGATGAAACCGTTTCGTCTATCAATTGGCCCTCGAGCACTGATGCTCGGATAGCCATCCGTCTTCCTATCTTTATGAGGGTCTTCCTATCTACAACAATTTCCTTTCCCTCGTCCGTGACAAAGTTCATATGGAACCTGCGATCGAGGGAATAGGCCGACAGGAGCAGATCAAAATCGTCATAGCTGCTATCGGATGTCCTCTTTCGCCATCGCAATTTCACGAATCATTGGAGGAAGGCCTCGACGGTTGTAAGGACTAAACTGTGGCTCCAATCAGACCTAAAGAGCGACTTCGCAAAATCCAGTACAGAGGCCATAAAGTTGCTGGGGTAGGAATCGCGAGACTCAGCCACAGCAATACAATTAGCTAGTGGCCGTGGGATTGTAGGAATAAATGAGTGGGTTACCAGGATAGGATAGGATTGATCTTAACTGATCTATTGCTTCATTGTAAGTCCGTGCTGAAAGACAGATGAGCGAGGGTTTATATACTCGCTCAGTTGACTCATTCTTTCTAGAATGGTATAAACCTCTCCACTCCAGACTCAGATTCATCTTACAGGATGTAACATGTACCAATGAAAGGATGTTGTCCCATACGATCCTGTCTCCTCACATTATTTTCCCATGTAACAGTGTCATCAACACAATTTCTTACAAGGATCAAGAACCAGAACTCTTTGCAATTGAAAAGATCTAAAGCCTCGAGTCTGGATGTCTCTCTATGGTTTTGCTCACCACTCAGAGAAGTTATTAGGACGCTTTCAGCAACTGACTTTATATCTACTAGAGATTCTAACATATCAACGAGTGAGTACCATCGTGCATTCGAAGGACGCCTCACTCGTCGTTGGCCTACAAGTGAGTGCTGCTGCGATTTTCTAATCGGTAGAAAGAAAATTAGTCGATTTCAGAGCTTCCAAGATGAGATCTTTCATTCCAGAGGATTCCGTTATCTTTCTCATGATTAGGTTTACCCAATTGGCGTAGCAGCGATGTTGTATGATATGCATGTGATCTTTGGGCTTGCAAATCTCATTTCGTGTGATGACACAGTTGCTTGCTGAATCGCTGACCAGTGAGTTGAATTTTTCGAGAGAAATTTTTGACAAAGCGGCTGTCGTCGATGACTCCATAACGGCGACACTTTGCCCAACCAAAGAGACATCCTCAAGACTGATGATGTGTTGCTGACCCCCATTCAGTAACGCGATGATGCCCAGAAGTGATCGGTGACAACTATCAGTCCAATGGTCAAACTCAATGGCAATCGTATGATCGTTGGACATTTCAATGACCCTCTATGATTTTTCTAATATACTTTGCGCCAAACATGGTATGCATTTGGCAGACAAATACTGTCTGGAGGGCAGAGAGTACTCCCCGCTATTATCTTTGAACTAGCTCGAGAAATTCTAGCAGCCAGGAACTCGGAATGGAATATTGTTCTTGAAGAAGGCGTTTGTCACTTTCACGTAGAATTGTCGCTGATCATTCCGAACCTGCTCAAAGCTCTCTCGACGTAAATCTGTTGGTGAATAAAAAGTGATCCGTCTTTGGATCGAACAATCTTTAGTCTGAGAAAGTAGGATGATTCTACAGTTACTAGTTCTGGGAGCTGCTTGAGATAATCCAATAATTCATTGATGATGGTCTCTCCCCGCGCGAAGACGATGCCATCATCTGCGCGCAATATCACATAGAGTGGTAATATCGTCGGATACCAACACACAGTGATCTGAGTGAAGTTGTCTTAAGAATCTCGGCGAACTTTCTGTTAGAGTATCGTGGTGCTCGTCAGAGTCGATCAAGACTCTTGCGTAACTTCAGTGTATGACCGCTAGGCACTTCAAATCCAGCGGGCGGGGATAAACATGTTTCTTCGTCCAAGTCGCCGTTCAAGAAAGCGGTTTTTATACCAAACTGCCTCCATATGAGGCCTCGCTGGACACTTACACTCGGAATAAATCGCACACCGTCCATTCTGTCAACTGAAGCAAATATCTCACTGAAGTCCACACCAGCCTTTTGGCTCAACCCACAGGCGACCAATCTCGCCTTGAACCGGTCAACACTACCGTCCGGTTTGATCTTCAACTTAGAGACACATTCAGACTAAATTTTTGTGACCCCAGGAGGCTTATCCACGATGTCCTATGCCTTGCACTGTCTGTGGGCTGCAAGTTCCTCGTGAATTGCACGGTGCCAACTGTCTGAGTCGTCTCCTGCAAGGGCCTCGTGATATGAGTCTGGTCCTAATCTTGAAATCATGGCATAACGCAGAGGGGCTCTTACAGTTCTTCTGCTGCCCTCTCCAGTTGTTGAGCTTTGCGATCTCAGATTTTCGGCATCTTCCTAATGAGATCCACTGTCTCAAGTGACTGGTGCTTCCTCATGGATTGTTGATGTGTCGTAGGTCGTGCACCAACTGCATATGGTCTGTTGCGACTTGACCTTGGATTGTCCCAGGTGATCGTCCAGGATGTTTGAACTGGCCTCAAAGTTTCAACAGCTTGCATCGCTTCCTCATCCATAGGCACTGAAAGTGTGTCGCGTTGCTCCGTTAGACTGTGTTTCGAATGAGCCGGCACTGGGCTAATGCATGGTAGTTGAGGAGTCGTTCTACTGTATCTATCACAGCCCTCCCCATCGTAGCCTGAGACTTCCACAAGTGGAGCTGAAGATTCATGAAAAGCCATTTCAGGACAGATCTGCAATGTCTGCAGTGACTCGATGTTGAAAAATACCAGCTTTCGTTGGTTCGGTGGTTTGAGCATTTTCTTGGTACGATGAGGTGCTACGAAGACACCTGGGAATATCAAGATGCATTTTCTTTCCGAATATCGAATATCCGATAAGTATTGATCCTCGGTCCGTAGCCCACCATAGATTCCTAGATCGTTCTTGAGCTGAACTTGGAGGGCATGCGGGGCGTGTCGAGAACATGCAGTTCTTTTTCGAATTCAATCATGTGTTCTGATGATGGTGGTCGACATGAGAATAACTTGTAGAGAGTTTTGTCATCCGTCCTTGCATTCGGGATTCGGTTCCTGCAGTAGACAGCCCTGGGACGGCCTCACCCCAGAGTTCGAGCGGCAGCTTCGAAGCTTGCAAGATAGTCCTAGCCGTCTCAATGATTGTTCGGTTAGCCTTCTCTGCCTCGCCATTCTATTGCGGCGTGTGAGGTGCTGCAAATTCCCGCACAATCCGTTCTGGTTCCATCAGTAGCCCCGCCGGCTCACCGATAAACTTTCCTCCGTTATCCTATTTGGGAAGAAGTAGACATGCATGTAAGTGGGGAACTCGCCCTCTATTAACATGAAATATTTCGACTCAGCAAGACTTGATGGTGTCACAAGGCCTACCAAATCCACATGGACACGCTCCAGGGGTTGTGACGATCTAGATCTTGATGAGCTTGGGTGTGACAGGTGACAAGTCCTGACACTGCAACAATCCGCGCATCAATCATCTCCACGAGCATGCCCTGCTAGCTCGAGGCCATTTGAGACTTCTGTCTTCCCGAGCCGCTTGATGCGATCGATTGCAAGGTATCCGAGCACTCGATGCCATATCTCAAGGGTTCTTCCTGCCTTGAGTGGGTTAGACACCTTCGATACGGGTCGAATCCATACCATCCCTAGTGTTTCAGGATCTCAGGCATATCCTGGCGATCGCGCCTAACCCTACCATATTTCCACCAGTAAGGGAAACAGTGGGACCATATGAGTGCCCGGTTCGCATGGAGTACCGCGCTGGCATGATAGTATATCACAGGCTCTGCCCGAACTTATTTTGTAAAACCGACGTGTTAGAAATTATTGATAAAGCCCATCCCTGCCCTATGAGCAGGCAAACCTTCTTGGAGGAGCAGGATGGTACGTCCCACTGGCGCCTCGCCAAGCCAACACCAAACGACAGCTATTTTATGGACAGAGTCCAATACGAGTGCCCAGATCGCCTAGAACACCTATCCCTCAACAATGCGAACACAGCGCGTCACAGCATTTCACAGCGAGTCACATGCTGTGAAATGCAGCCCCAAGCCTCAACCCTACAGACCGACCCGGCGCAACCCAAGGCTCGAGTATCAACATGTAGAAAGATTGGGGATCATGCCTAATTCGAGACCTAGAGAAGGTCCACTAGTGGCCAACGGTAACGGCGGGAAAGTGCGGACCAAAATGATGAGCGCCTGAAAAACCGCCCGTCAAGTGAAGGAAGACGCTGTTGACATGTGCAACGTCCCTACCGACGACTTAGACTTGTACAAATTGATTCATATCAAGATAGGCAACGACGCCGGCGCAGACGACTTCGCCTCCAAGGCCACAACGCTTGCCTCCGCCCACAACATGGGCCCACTCTAGACGAGAATGGCTTCGTTGAACTTGGAACAGATAAGACCCGAGGGGCACCTACGACCAACACAACAACTGGGTGCCACCCCAGCTCATGGAGCCTGACCAAGACCAAGAGTGGGACTAGCAAGCTCGGGGCGAGCTTGGCTGAAAGGGGGTTGCATCCAAATCGCGCAATTTGGCTGCAACACCTATCGGACCGGTTCGAACATCGCGCCAAGTGGCGAGCTTGGCCTAGCGTCGGCGATGAAGTCGGCAGTATCCAACACCCAACCATTGAGAACACATGTAATAGATCCGATTTCTATATTCCCCTATCCGAATGAAGTATCCCGCTGGAGTAGAACTCCAAAGAATATGACGCTCCACTATTCTGATTGTTAGATACGTGTATGATTCTGGGTAGCGATAAGAGTTGTCGAGCGGCAGGGGGAAATTTCAGTTTCGCCCCTCGGCGATGGGCGAAATGTGCGACTCGGGCGAGAAGGGGCGAGAAGGGGCGATCGGGGCGAAAGGGGCGATTTTCGCCCATTGCTAACGACTTTCGAGGCCGACTGTATGTGAATTTTCGAAATCAGACCTGTGTTCATCAATTCACAGCCAAAAGATCACAAATGCTCGTTATCACCACGTCTTGAGAGTCCAAGCCACTTTGAAATCATAATGGAACTCTCCATCCCGGTCGTGGTGGGCTCCACGATAGCTTTCTTCCTCTTCGCCTACCTATGGATATATGAGCTGACAATTGAGTGCTATGTAGGTAGGGTCAACGATACTATTATGAAGCTTTTCAGCGTCGCTGGTACAGTTCTGAGTGTATTCTTAATCATTACTAGCTGTTATGATAGACAACTAACTCTAGGCCGTGGACTCATAGGGTGCGTAGTATTGTTCATCTTCTCAGGTATTATTTTTGCTAACCTGCTGGGAGCATACTTGGCCATGGGTTGTATATGCGTCTGTGATCCGAGATCGGAAAATGCGTTCACCGCTGCGACTAGATCAGATTTAATGATATTTTTCCTCGAACTGCTTGGATCAGTGGTTTTGTTCGCGGTTTTATTCGTCTCAATCAATAAATAGATTATTCTAAATAAAAATCCATCGTCTAGGAGTCGATAGAATTAGGGCTCGTAATCAATTACGAGCGCTTGCTTGACTTTGCTGGAGATTGCAATAATTGTCTCGAAGCTTGCTGGTCATCGACAATCTTCATGGCGCGACAGCCTAACAAATATGAAGAAACTCTCCTTGACCGGCAGGCACTGCAGTGAGAATCTGTGTTCCCAAAGATTCGACATATAGACTGCTGTCGCGTCATTATAGAAGCAGAACTAGAAGGAGGAGGAAGTTATCATTAGCATGCCATGATCTAAGCGAGCCTCACGAGCGATGCAGCCATCTCAGGGCTTGAATCATTGGCGATGGCGCTTGGAATACTTGACAAAGGACTCTTTGGACATAATGATTGGCATTCATGGCTTAGAAACCTGGTAGACTCGTATCTTTTCAACAAATAAGCAATGAAAGCAGTAATTTGTTCGCATGAGAGCGGCCGAAGGCTCAACTCGATGCGCAAAGGCTCGAACCAACAAATGACACTGGTGATTTCGTTATGCTAGACTGAGTCGACCATCAAAGATTCTTATCGTCTTCCACAAGACACAGCTGAGAAAGGTGATATGAGATCATCTCGAGTCGAATGACATGACAATGTTTTGGAGAAGGACCACTGCAATTAGTGCCGAAAATGCCCAAAAGATGCTATTTTTGTTGGATTGCAAAAATGTCGATCGGCCGAAATTTCACTGCCAGACTGCATTGTCCGACAACAGATGCGCTAGGACGCCGACATCAAATCAAAATGCTAGAACCGATGTCTTAAGATTAACCATCAAATTACTCAAAAACCAGGTTAGCGAAACCTCGGGCTGCGAGGCACTCGCACTACTCATAGGAAAGTTGCAAGCATCTTTCCTCAACCCATAGATGAGTTACGGAAAAATACAGTTGATCCTATGGCTAGTTATGCTAGTTTCAGTCGGCACTTTTGGAATGGAAAGAGCTAGTGACACAGATTCTACTCCTCCAGATTTCTGCGCCTGGACCAAGTACGAGATACTGGCTGAAGAGAGAATCAATCAAGCTTTGTCGGGGAAGAATTTCTCTGCTCATGAGGAGCGAGAAATCAGAAACTCGATCTACAGGCAAACTATTCCTAAACGATTCCAACACAGTCATTCAGGGGCAGGCGAACAACAATCTGAGTCGGGTTACCAACAAGGATTCGATGATCGACTGATAAATCCCGGGGTGATGGTACGTGTGAACGTTCGTTATGATCAGACTTTAACGGAGGATATGGAGGATAATGAGGAGGATCCGGAGAACTTTGTTAGAATTCTATTCCAAGAGGCTCAGATGTACTATAGCAAGCCGTCTATAACTAAGAGGATTAGGATACACTTGGTTGTTGTTTCAGTGGCTCCCTTGACACCAGAAGGAAGTCGCAATGTTAGTAACCATGATATTGCTTACATGAATATCACAGATCCCGATGATATAAGCTTGATGGATGCAGCCGATTTAAATATATATCTAACGAGGCGAAATTGGTTATACGACGGCCAATTGGCACCAGGAATTAGAGGAACTGCTGCAATTGACGTTATGTGCAATCCGGAGATGCAAGATGACCCGAGAGGATTCGTGAAAATAAACCCTTTGGGGGCGGCAGCATATACCCTAGCGCACGAGATTGGTCACATGTTGGGAGCGTTCCACGATGGCGATAAGAGCGGTGACATTGAATCCAAATGCAGCAAAGGGGGAAACGTTATGGGAACCCACAGCGGTCCAGATGCAATTGAATTCTCAACTTGTAGCATAGAAAGATTCATTTTTCATATGACCAAGTGGCGCGAGTGTGTTTTTGACGATAACAGAATCAGCACAGCCATTCCATACAGCCCTATGTTCGACTTCATCAACTATCCTCAGGGAAAGGCTACCATGACTCCGGACAGGCAATGCATCCTTGGCTATGACAAAAATTCCGAGTTTGAAGTTGAAGTTTTTGAGAAATGGGATGCCTGCATCCATTCATTCTGCGTCCTGGACAAGCGTGATACTTATTATTCGAGAGCATCTGGTCCGCTTGTCAGTGGGAGTGAATGCATGCAAGTCGGAAACGTGAGGAAGGGGATCTGTCGAGACCATCAATGCGTCGGCTGAGCGACATACTGAATCGGCTATAGTTCGGAAATAAAATCACCTATAGGACCACCGTTTGATTCTAATTCCGATTTTTTGGCTCATAGAACATAATGAGCTTGTGATGAAGATCCCCTTTGCGGTCACAAGGCTAAAGGATGCCTGCAGCACATCTCATGCATCTGTATTTTGACAAGATTCATCTGGTAGGCCGACACATTTCCGGTGTCAGGGTTCGTTGGAGCCGCGAAGGCATGAAGTATTGTTTCCTATCGAGCAGATTAGCAATAATACGTCATATCGGCAGATTGGTAGACGAGATGATCGTTTGCATCGATGAAAATCAGGAGGCATGCGAACAGCAAAGGCATAATGTCTGTCGCAACCAGCAAGATTGTCTCCAAACAGCATCTGACAAAGAGGATCGCCACAGAGCATACATGAGCCAATCTACCCTTTATCAATATGGAAGGGAAAGTTCATCCCCAATCGGAACCTATTGATACAGACGATTTCGCTCTCGCTTGATGATAATATCGCACTGGGATCGATGTGAAACACGTACAAAAGTGTCAACTGGCAATCTGTTTAACTGCTAATCTTCACTCGCACGCTTTCTTTACCCGCCGCCTATATTTGTACATCTATAAATGCAGATAGCATACGACGATTGGCGCGAGGGGACAGCTGTCAGCTCACTTCCTTACACTCTTCCTTACAGCTCTCGACCCATGAAGGAGCGGCCACTGCTGACTTCTTTTCTTGTCATCACACATTTACCTGCCCTCATATCAACTGGAGAGCCGCCAGCTTCGGTTCCGTGGGAAGGGATCGTGTTTCCATAGTCTACCTGAGCATCAGCGGTAGCAGGATGGGTGCCAGTGAGCCACCTCCCTTCAACAAATTCTCTAGGCCTAGGGCAGGTGGATCCACACTGGCCCCCAGTGACCTGACTCGGTCAATGACGGTTAACTTGCGGTTAACTTGTTGGTATGGTGAAGGTCTCCGGGCTGTGAATCTGCCCTCTAATGCTGCGTCTGAGACATGGGTATTAGTCATTTCTCTATTATCCTGTCGCGCCACCCGTTGCCTGCACCACAGGGTGTCGCCTGCCAAGCCAGGCGGCGTGGTTCCGCCGAGACCGGCTGGCTCGCGGGAGCTGCCCGTGTAGAAGTTGGCTCCACTATGCATAAAGCAGTCAGTAGTACCAGTTGAGTTTTCTCGTAAATGAAATAACATTGTAGAACAATCGTAATCTGAACTCTTTTCTAGCAACTCTTCGCACTCTGAGTCCCTATGAGATGGTTCGAGGATAGATACAAACCGGACTCAACACCTTTACCTCTCGCTACCGCCTCACGATCTTCTACCTTCGTCGAGTTGTTTCTAGAGAGACAGAACTGCAAAACTGCTGTTATGACTCATGCCGTTGGACTCGAGATCGTTTCCGCTTACAATCAGTCCACGCAAGGTACTCTTTCGGTATTGTGGAAGTCCTTTCCGTGTTGGCGAGCACTCCTGCCATGATGCTCTCTTCCTGCTCTAGTCTTACCGCTGTGATGAGCTCCCTGTCCCATCATAAAATGTGTCGGTCTCATCGGCTGGACTCATTGACGTCGATTAGAGAAGCAGAACTTAAGATGTAAGACAAAGTAGTCATTAGCCTGCGCTGTGATCTGAGCGATGGGAGATTGAAATGTATGACATAATAGCCTTCACGGGCCATTCAGGATTCTCGAAGCATAAATCACTGCCGATGGCGTTCGGGATGCTCGACACAGGATTCTTTGGAGATAAAGATTGGCATTCAAAATTGAAAAACCCAATCGACTTGGGTCTTTTTTGCCTCTCGTGTCATCTAGCCTTGGTGCAGTAATTTGCTTGCATGAGAGGTGCCGGAGGCTTAACTCGATGCATGGAGGCTCGATCTAATGACGCTTATGATAGCGTTGTCCTAGATTGAGCTGGCCAACTGGACAAGATCATCTCAAGTGGACTGCTATAACAATACTTTCGGAAAACGTTACTGCAACTAGGATCCAAATCCCCCAAAAGATGCTATTTTTATTGGATTGCAAAAATGCCGATCGGCCGAAATTTCACTGCCAGACCGTATTGCTCGACGACAGATCCGCAAGGAAATCGACTGATATTCAATCAAACTGCTAGAACCGATTTGTTAAGATCAACCATCAAATTACCGAAGAGCCAGGGCAGCAGAACCTTAGGCTGCAAGACACTCACACCACTCATAGGAAAGTTGCAAGCATCTTTCCTTAACCCATACATGAGTTACGGAAAAATACAGTTGATCCTATGGCTAGTTCTGCTGGTTTCAGTCGGCACTTTTGGAATGGAAAGAGCCAGTGTCACAGATTCTACTCCTCCACATTTCTGCGCCTGGACCAAGTACGAGATACTAGCTGAGGAGAGAATCAATCAAGCTTTGTCGGGGAAGAATTTCTCTGCTCATGAGGAGCGAGAAATCAGAAACTCGATCTACAG
>Ga0058701_10000288_pt1 | contig 40519 bp, 49 predicted proteins | sample AgamicOrMae_FD_97039 | JGI IMG/M metagenome (GOLD analysis project Ga0058701, IMG submission 97039) | Agave microbial communities from Guanajuato, Mexico - Or.Ma.e | ecosystem: Host-associated > Plants > Phyllosphere > Phylloplane/Leaf | place: Guanajuato, Mexico | collected 2012-06-04
AGTCCGCCAGTCGAGGGGGGCGTGGTCAGCATGACCTGCCCGCAGTTGTATAAATAGAGCTGACCAACAATAAAAGACTCGCAGTTTGCTTTCGCAGTTTATCAACCTTCGGCCATCATGTCGCGTTAAATATTGGTAAACAAAGGAAGCAATCCATCAAGGACAGATTGATATTTATATATCTCGCGTCGATATCAATTTTATTTCATACGAGACACCATAGAGAGAGCTCAAGATGTCTTACAGACCGTTCAACTCGGCCATGGACTTTGTCCCGGAGCCCGAGGCTGCCAAGAAATTTGGCATCAAGTGGATCAAGTACAGGCTGATGAAGTATCCACATGTATTCTTCATATTCTGGCCTGTGCCTTTCATAATCCCGGCATTAATTCATAAGGCAATCTACTACAGACGAGCAACGGCGGATGGAACCTATGTGCCAAATGTGGTTAGAAACGCATATCACATTTGCAGGTCCGACGATTATGCGGCCAAAATGATGCCCAGTCGCTACAGGAATTGAATCGGTCAAAAGTCGGTCCAAGCGGCATCGGCGAAAAAAAGATTTTCACTATCTAGATTTGAGGTTAATTGACCTTGGTCTAAATTTGGCGTATCTCGAAGAGGAGGGAGGCGCAAATCTTGCGACCTTCCCAAAACAAATTGAACGAGCAAGAAAAGAATATCGAAATGCTTCGTATGATATACACTAGTTCTAAATTGTTAGCGGTGACTCATCGATTGAATTAAAGTTACACACTAGTCGCCAACTTGTTTGGCACATTCACCAGAAGCATTAATGTCTTCTTGCATTCGAGGTCTTTATCATAGAAGACAACTGGAGTGATCACATGAAGTCACGTGAAGTTCTAGCGAACGCTCAACCCTTGGATAATGGTGGAAGAGCAGAGTGTTGCATTATGAGTGTTACATTATCACGTTTAGAAAGGTCAACCTGACAGCTTAGAGTTTCTCCAACTTGCTCCAAGGTCTACATTTCCACAGAGATCAAATCATCGTTCCTGTAGAGATATAGTACAACAAGGATGGTTATGGATCAGCTGCTGGCTCTTTTTGGGGAAATTTACCACCAGGATCAGTTGGCCTCTGCCCTGGAGAGAAGTGAGAGGCCAAAATGGTCAATCGCTGGTGATAAAGGTGGATGCAAAGTGGGGCCAGCGCCAAAAGGTCAAAATTGGGCCCTTTCGAGCGCCAATTTTGCAGCCAAAGAGGAGTGACTGTGTTGGAGAGTGATATTGAGAGGGCGGCAATTTGGGTGGAACACTGGTGGCTGAATGGAGCTGAACAAGATGAATGTGAAAATGTGACTGTGAACGAGAGGCCAATAAATAATGCAACAGGCAGACTGGTGGCTGCTGTTTGGGGCGATTGCGGATTGAAACAGCGCGCAGAAGTGGTTTTGTCAGAGGCCAATTACATAAAATGGCGCTTAGAGGGTCACTTTGGGTGGCTGCTGGTGGCCCTTTGTGGCCGGCCAGTGAGAGAGAGAGAGATGAGCCCCATGAGCATCGGGCGAGCAACTGGGCAACAGCAACTGAGAATGGGCCAGTTGCTGTTGTCCATTTCCATAGGTTGTGCTTGATTCTTTGAAGGCTTGTTCGAGTGGAGGTCATTTTGGTAACTTTGGGGGCGAGTTTGGGACAAAATGAGCAGGAGAAATGGAATGGAATTGCTGTTGCAGAAGTTGCTCCCTCGAGGCTCAGCTCGCAAAGGGCGCCCCTTTTTGCAGCCGCTGGGTGCAAGAGCGGCAGCGAAAAAGCATCATTATGACTATTATGCCTCTGTGTTGGTGCCACTTTTCACTGCTGGTCAGCTTTCGCGGCCAGTGGTCAGCTCTGGTGATGCTTGCGGTTGGCCAGTGGTTGGGGGCGGCGGCTGAGCGCGAGTGTCTGAGGTGAGCGGGACACGTGCCGCTGAGAGGCTGCTGAGAGTTTGGGCTTAGCTGTGCTTTGTGGGGCCCATTTTTGTCGAATATTTTTCCCATTTTTCTCAAAATATCAAAAGCGGCGAGGTTGCGAGGCCGAAAAGAACAAGCAATAATCAATCAAGCGAGAAATCCGCCACCGCGGCTGGTCAACGAACCGCTGGGGCGCGTGGCTTCTGCCTGAGCCTGAGCCTTAGGTCTGCTGCAGACCCAAGCCTAAGGCTAAGGCTGAGGCTAAGGCTAAGGCTAAGGAGCGCCGCTGGGCCACAAGTCGCAGGCAGAAGCACAGCGCACAAGCAGCGCACAACGCAAAAGTGGGCACCTCACTGGCCCCAGTCTTCGGCCCGGTGTTCTGGCGGCCCAGTTGCAGTGGTGGCCAGCGGCGCATGACAATGCGGCGTTCGCGGTGGCGCAAGGTCGCCCTCGGGGCCACCAGGCCGACCGGGAGAGCCACACAGCCACGCACAGCAGTGGTGCGCCCTCCAGACCTCCAGAGACAGTCGGTGGCACAGGGCCATGCAACGCCTGTTCGCGTGCTCGGCGCGTGTTCTGCCGCCTCGAGTGGGCTCCTGGTGGGCCCTCCAGCGCCAGACACTCGCCCGCCACACAGGCCTTCTTCTGAAACAATTTGGGCCGCCTCTCTGGCCTCTGGGGCACCAGTGGGGCGCCGTGCCAGTGTCACTGGTCGACTGGGGCGAGCAGGAGGTCAGCGTGGGGGCGGAGCTGGCGGCCGATCGATTGGCTTTGGCTTTGGGGCCGCGGACTGTGAGGAGTAACAGGCTGCCGGTGGCGCGCGAGATTCGCTCTGCTGGGTCGCGCGCGCCGCACGCAGTCTGCGCCCGATTGCATACAGTCTGCGGCCATTGCATACAGTCTGCGCCGATTGCAGTTGGTTGGCAGTCTGCGAGCGCCGCGCACAGTCCGCGCGCACTACAGACTGTCTGCGGCCGTGATGCAAGTTAATTGGCGGCCACTGCGAGGCCGCCCGCATGCGCACCGTCCGTCTGTCCGTCTGTCTTGTTGGCCCAGTGACCGAGCGGCCGAGAGAGCCAGAGAGCGAGCGGCCCAGCGACAGGGGCGCGGGTGGCCAGAGCTGAGGAGTGGGCGGCAGCTGAGCGGGCGGCCTGCGCGCCTCGTCCGATTGTCATCTGCCTCCAGAGCTGAGGGAGGGCAACTGGCTCTCTTTTGCTGGCAAGCGCAGGCAGGCAGAAAGTGCCGACCTTTGGGCCTCGTCGAACCAGTGGAGCCAGTTGCAGTCTGCAGTGCAGCTGGCCGCACTGGGCCCAGCGGCTCCCAGTCTGTCCCAGTGGCTCCCAATGGATCCCAGTCTGTCCCAGCGGTCTCCTTGGGCATCTGCGCGGCCCGTTAACCACTTTGCTCTCGCAAACCGCAGTGCTTCGTCTCCATTTTTCACCGTCGACCCTCAAGCATCGAGCATTCAGCATCGAGCATTGAGCATCAAGCATCGACCACCGCCAGCCAGCAGAGCAGAGTTGCAGAAAATCGGGGGCGGCCACATGACGTATGGGAATTTAACTGTGTGGAGGAGAAAGTGGGCCGCAGACAGTCTGCGGCAGACTGTCTGCGGCAGCTGAGCGAACGGCCAGCAGAGTGCAGCCTTTTTGCAGTCCAAGTTTTCCAGTTTAGCCTTCAAAGTGCAGCTTTTGCAGTGCAAATTTTACAGTGCAGCCTTCAGACTCGCAGCGAAAGTGAACCAGTGGCAGTTTGCGGTGACAAGGCGGCCAGATTGGCGCTCGAGCTTTGCATGTTTTCAGATTTTCAAACTGTCCTTTGCGCCTCTCACTCTTCAGCCTTCAGTTTTCGCTTCACAGTTTACAGTTTTCACTTTTCGCTTTACAGTTTTCAGTTTACAGCTTTCAGCTTTCAGCTTGCGGTCCTCAGTTTGCGCTCCTCTGGCCTCCATCTGGCCGCATCGCTGCATGGGCCACTGTGGTCAACTGAGTCTGGCGCAAGAAAGAGAACGGGCCCAAGTGGCCGAGATGCGGCCCGCAGGCTCCTGCTCAGCAAAATGTTTGCTAATGCGCCATGCTAATGATGTTTTGACCGCTACTTTGCGGCCCCCAAGGCGCAGCTCTGGCAGACAGACCACAAGGCAGAGGGCGGCCAGCAGGCTGACTGCCGCAAAGGTCAGGCGCGTGTCACAGCCGGCCGGTTGAAGTTGGAAGAGAAGGCGGCCACTGCAAAGGGTTACCAGAGGCGCGCGTTAGAACTGCGGGTTCATGGACCTCGAGCGCGTGGCAGCCGCGCGCCCCAAAGTGCAGCACGCGCCGCAGCTTAGGTGCGGCCTCAGGTTGGCGCTCACTTTCGCGCGCTCGTTTCTGTGCGCTTTTCTCTAGGATTTTCTGCGCTATTTTCTGCACTATTTTCTGCAATCTTTTTCCTACTCTTTTTCGCACTCTTTTCTGCACTCCTTTCTGCATACCAAATGAGCTTGGGCCCAGTGAGCAGTGAGCTGAGTAACCAGTTGATTGAGTAACAACAGTTGTTAACAACAGTCTGCCGCTTGGAGTCTGCTCGAGAAATGGGCGCTCGAGAGTTGATCTTTGGCAACAATTGAAGGCGATGTGTGCATATGACACAGTCTGACGGGCAATAAGTCGGCGAGTTAATCGTCGGTCGAGAAGCAGAAGTGTTTGGCTCATGTTTGGCTTATGTTTGGGGCTCGCCTTTTGGCTTCTGGGGAGAAGGAGTGGCCAAGTTGCGGAGGAAAAGTGTCAAGAAGTGGCGAAGAATGAAGAGAAAAGGCAGAAAAAGGCAAAAAATGGAGAGAAAATAAAGAAAAACTGAGCGCAAACACATGTTGCACAATGAACAGTGAGCGGCGCAAGAAGTTGACTTTGGCCAATTGATTTTGGGCCCAAAAAGTTGAACTTTGTGCTCTCAAATTTGCAATTTTCTGGAAAAGAATTGTAAAAAATTGTAAAAATTGCAAGAATTCGAAAGGCAAAAAATGGTTGTTTTAAGTTCGAACTTTAAGAAGAGAGAAAAAGTCGACACTTGGCGACAAATCAGCAATTTGCGCTCCACAAAGGCGAGCTGAACATCAATTGGCAACCGAAACGCACTTCACACTCGCTTGATTTCTGCTCAATCTTCTTCTTCTTCTCGAAAATGCCTCTTCTTTCAAGCTCGTGTTTGGCTTAGGCTAAACACATCTCGTTCAACTCTGGCCAACTGCACTCAAGTGAACGCATTTGGAGTCGACTAAACTCCCGCAAAGTCGCCCACTTTCTGCACTTTCCACACTCTCTGGCACCAAATTGGGGCCCAGGTTGCGCGCGGGCAGCTGTTTGGCGCCGCAGACTGTCCTTGGGGGCTAACTGTTGGCGCATTGATTGGGCCAAATTCATTCGGGAGTTTGCGCTTGGCCACTGCAGACTAGGTCTAGTGAGGCTCAACACGCGCACGCCGCACACAGTGGCACGCGCCGCTTTGGCTTGAGTGCGCCGCTTTGGCTTCAGAGCGGCGAGTGCGGCGAGTGCGCATGCGCAGACCAGTGCTCACTCTCAATGAGCCACAGAGGAACAACTTTGGCCCAAACAATGAGGGCCACACACAACTCGAAGCTCTGAGTGAGGCCCCGACGAGTGTCTGCAGTTCGTGTGACTCAACAGTGGGCCAAAGCAACACCTCTGGTCGCTTTTGGGGGGCCATTCTGTGTGCGCGTGCTGAACTCGTAACAGATATTAGGTGCCAGTGAAACGGTTCAGCTGGATCGTAATTGAGCGAGTGTGCTCTTGAAGCAAACCAAAAGAAACAATTGTTTGCAACTTTTTGCAACCTTTTCACTTTTCATTCTGCCACTTCACTTCGAGTTGAAGTTCAGTTGAACTGGTCAAAGCAAAGAAGAGACAACAATTCAGACAACAACAGTTCAAATAACAACAATAAACCAGAGCAACCAGAGCTAAGAGAAGGCAAGAAAGAGACTAGATCAAATCGATAGAAAGCAACTTGCATCCAAGACACAAACAAAATAGATAAAATTCACAAGATTTGCCAATTCGAAGCCCAAAAGAAGAACAAATTCTTCAATTTGAACATTTTTTAACTTAATTTTAAACATTTTAAAGTTCCACTCACACACAGAGACCATCTGGAGCCATGATTCTGCTGCTCTGGAGCGCAAACCTGCTCGTTCTGGCCGCTCTGCTAATGCTCGAGGGCGCACTTGGCCGCCCAATCAGTCCAAGCTGGTCGGCAAAAGAGCAGCAAGACGAGCTCGAGAGTGTCAACCATTTGAGCTGGGCCTTCAACCAGTTGCGACCAGAGCTCAGTGGCCAAGTGGCATCCTTGAGAGACGAGCGCAAAGTGGACAAAGTGGGCAAAATGGCACCAAAGACAGTCTCAGACGCCAAGACGAGTGGCCAGCTGCTTGTGGAGCGAAGACTGCAACAATTGGAACAACAGCTCGTCCAGCAGGCCATTGGGCAGCGCGTTTCAGAGAAGGACCACCTGTTGATGGAGAGCTGGCTGGTGGACAACATCAAGGACTTGCATCGAGAGCTTAAGCAGACGGAGACAGACTTCGAGCACTACGTTCAGGTGACGAAGAACATTTTGCTGAGGAACGAGAACCAGCTGAAGCGGCAACTCGCCCAGGCCACCTCCTTGCCACTCTCGCTCCAGTTGCAGGTGGCCCAGTGGCAGGCGAGCCCACCGGAACAGTCCCACAGACGGTCTCTGGCGGCTGGAGGGCGGCCAGGCTGAGCCGCGGGGGGGAAAGCAGAGGGCCAGTGCGCACAGTTAGAGGCGCGCGCAATGAGCCCAAAGGGGGGAAAGCAGAGGCGAATCGCCTGAAGTGAACTGCAATATGTGCGCGCGTCCTGCAGGAAGGCGGCGCGCACAGTCTGCACGTGTAAGCTTTACACTGCCAATTTAGTGGCTAAATTTTAGTCCATAGCTCAGGACTGCAGGAACAAAAGGTTCTCCCTAAGCTGCAGGGAAAACCAGTAATTTGTGCAGTCTTATATAGTCTTTTATGCCAAGCTCATTCCGGCCAGCAGGAGTCCGTGGGAAACTGTTTTCAAGAGGTTGTCTTTGAGACAACGAGGCACGACAACGAAGGACCTGTTGCACTCAATAGAAAATCCAGAAAATTGGACAGTATTGGATGATAAAAATTGGATGATAAAAATTGGATAAAAATAGGAAAACTTTATCGAGAAATTGACGAAAAATCTAAAATTCATTCTTTGCCATTGTCTCGCTTTCGAGTCTTAATTTCGAGTCTCGATTACCATTTTTATTTCTGCAAATTCTGCTCCAGACTGTCTCCAATTCTCGCCCGAAATTCAAGCGAAAGTGCAGCAAAAATGCGGGAAAAGTTCTGCAAAAATTGACGAGATTTTCTCTTCCAGTTTGTGTCTATTTTTGGCGCCGCTTTTCTCTCGAGAAAGTGAGAAAAAGCTTCTTTCAGGCGTCTTTCTGGACGTCATTTTGGCCCATTTTGCAGCAAACCTAAGGGCGCAGAAGAGGAAAAAAAAGAAGGATGGCCGAAAGGAGAAGTTTGCGTATTGGCGAGTTCAGTTGGGGGAGTTTGTGTGCAATACTCGCGCTCTTTTGGGCGCCCAAAGCTGCTTGCTGGGCCGCGCACACCAGACAGCAGCTGGCAAGTGGCCGGCCCTTAGGGCGCGCGTTGCGGGGGCTGTGGTGCAATCGGCAGTTTTCGGTTGCATTCAGTTGCATTTGGCTGCCTCCAGTTGCATTTGGGCTTGCATTTGCTCAGAGCGCAAAGGAAAAGGAAGCGCGCGAGACTGGGGCCGTCAGGGAGGAGAAAGTGTTCCAGGCGAGCTGGCCAGTTGTCGAGAGTTCGAGTTGTCCTTAGGGCCAGTTGTCCTTAGGGCCAGTTGCGGCCTTGGACTAGGTCGAATGTGGTGGCCAGTTTGAGTTCCATTCGGGCAGTTCCCTGTTGTGTGTGTGTGTGTGGGCGCTTTTGGGCAGCAGCACGCAACACATTTCATCTGTTTCCTCCCGCCGAACGTCCAGCTGGCGCGCCTGTTGATCTGTTGGCGCCGCTTGCGCCAGAATCGATTGGTCACTTGGGGGCGGCCCGGCGAGCGCGCGTCGGCGGATGTTCGGCGCGTGTGGGCGCCCCCAAGTCTTGGCCAGCCGGCCAGTTGGCCAGTTGTGCAGTTGTGCAGTTGTGCAGTTGGCTGACCAGCAGCAGGCGGCTTTACATAACGCGCTGAGGGCACTCTCGCTCGCAGTTGCACTTGGGGCGCGTTGCTTTCACTGCGTTCACTGCACAGCGCGCACACTGAGCACAGTCTGCAGTGCACACAGTCTGCAGTGCACACAGTCTGCAGTGCACACAGTCTGCAGTGAAAGCAGTTCGCATTCAGCGTACTGCACACAGTCTCCAATAAGTGCGCACAGTCTGCAGTAAACACAGTCTCCAGCGAGCAAAGTTCGCCGCTCGCACTGCGCCGGCCCCAGTCTCTAGTGCACGAGCGCATGCAACTCGCCTGCAACTCGCCTGCCTTCTCACCATAAGCTCAAACGCCGCCCAAGGTCAATGGCACGGCCCACTTGCGCGCCCACTGGTCATTGGACCCGCGCGGCCAGTTTAACCCGCGTCGCAGTCCCGCGCAATCGGTTGCATATCCTGCCCCATCTTGGCCGGCCGGAAGCGGCGGCTCAGTCGCACGAGCGCCGCTCTCTCTCTCTCAGGCGCCCACTTTCGCCGCCGACAGACTAGCCTCCCCTTCACGCAACTGAACGCGCGTTTCCGGCCCAACGCCGAACGCTCACTTCCGCCCCGGCCAGATCCACTTTCGCCGCCGAACTCTGGCCGGCGGAGAGTCCGTGGCCGCGGACTGTCTGCGGCAGAGGTGGGCCACCTCTGCCGTTGCGCAATTGTTGCTTTTCGGGCCACAGCTTAGCCCAGGCTCCACTCTCCATCCTCGAGTGTGCGGCCCCGGCGAGTCTCCAGGTGGAAGGGGCTTGCGCAGGGCTCTGTGCAGCGCGCCAGCCAGTCAGGCGGGCCACACGGCGGCGTGCAACTGTACGCAATTGGGCGCAATTGAAACGTCAAGCGGGCGCAGTTCGTGATTGCTTTGGGGGGCCGCTGGGCGTCATGGGCGGCCGGCTCACGAGTTGCGTAGTTGCGTACTTCGTTGGCCACCTCCAAGGGCAAACATGGCCGCCCAGTGAGCTGGCCCGCTCGGCCAGAGATAGTCTGCGGCGGCCAAATGATGGCGAGGCGGCCAAATGAAGTGGAAGCCAGAAATGGTTATTGCGTGTGGCGCTTGCTTGTCTGCGGAGCTGATGCGGCGCTGAGTGGTGCAAGTTGCGGGCTGCAAGTTGGAGTTGCAAGTTGCCAGAAGCTACAGCTCAGCGTGCGCGAAATGGAGCGCCCCAAATGGCAATTTGGGACGAGCAACGCGCGCCGCTGCAGCAGCAGTGCGGCCGCACTGGCGCGCACAAACAGCGTGCGCAGAACTGCCATTTGGGCCACAATTCTTCGCGCGCCGCTCGCTCTGCGCAGCGCAGAAACACGGACCACGTGCGGGCCACCCTGAGGTGTCGGATGGAGTTTGGGCTCGTTTTCGGACTCGTGCCGACCGGCAAAAGGCGCCACCAACTCCCAATGGAACACCCTCCGCGCTCGCCCAGATCGTCCGGCCAAATTTTTGCCTCCGCACGAGCATGTAAGCGCGAAACAAACACGCAACGGTCGCCGTTTCCGTCGCCGGCAAAGTTCATTGGCCGCCTGCCAGACACACTCGCTGGCGCTGGCACTGGCCGAGCGGCTCCCTCTCGGCTTGCGGAAATGGAATTGTGCAACAATTTCGCCCCCCGTTGCACAACAGTCCCAGTTGCAAGCAGAGACAGTGGCAACCAGCTCGGCTGCTGGCGCGCCGAACAAGTTTGCGCCTGACGCAATTGCGCCGCAACGGAAGTGGCCGAGCCGGAAGCGGAGGCCTTCCAGTTGGACGGGGGGAAACTGTGGTGGTGCGCGCGAACAAGTCGCCGCCGACGGGCCAGTCTCATGGGCGCCTTGGGCTCTGCTCGAGTGGACGGTTGTCGCCGGTGGCCGCTGCTTGCAACGGGCCTCGCGGCGCGGCGCTCCTTTCGGCCAGTCTCGCTCTTTGGGGCCGCCCCGAGCCGACCGGGTTGCTCTCGCGCCGCTCAAGGTCGGCGAGCTCCAGGAGGGCTCCTTCGCCGCCCCTAAGGAGCCGAAATGGGCGCAGAGCAGCCCTTCTGGAGCCCAGAAACCTATCGCCGTCCAATGCGCCTTTTCGGGCAGACACGCCCACTTGGAAATTTATCCCGCAGCGGCGGCCCGCGTGAATTTAAACGAATTTGGAGGAGAGTCTAGGTGCGAAATTGAGCTTGAAGGTGTCGTCGCGAGGTTGCCGCACGGTTAAGATGCAGTTCAAAAACGATAAGGATGCCGCGCGCGACAGACGAGCCCCCGGGGCTGGCGCCCTCCCGCGCGGCCTGGTGGGTGTGAGCGCGGGCAGGCCACTGGGAACGCGCGTCCTTGTGCGCGTGCCCTGAGGGCTGGCGGAGGGGCGGCCTTTTTGCTGGGCGGCGCCACTCACTGTCTGCGGGCCAGATTGGGCCCCTTTGGGCGAGGAGAAGGCGAGCTTGGGGCCAAAGTGGCGCCACGGGGAACGTCTTTGCGGCGGCGGCAACGGTTGCGCAGGGCAAGTGTAACTGAGAGTTTAATTTAACCTCCTTCCGGTTCAATTTTAATTTTATTAAACTGCGGCCCGCGCCCTTTGGGGCCGGGCCGCCTAACAGGATAACCATCTTGGGACGAGATTGGCTCTGGCAGGAGTGGGGCGCGCGTCTCAATGGAGTGCGGGCCCAGCTAGTGTGCGGCTAGTGTGCTCTTGGGCTCTTTGGGTTCAGTTTGGGCGGCGAAAAATGCAATTTGGGCCCAAAAGTGGCCTCTTTTTGCTCTATTTTGCTCTTTTTTGCTGCTTTTTGCTCCTTTTTGGCTCCTTCTTGCTGCACCTTAGGGCCGGCTGGTTGGCCGAGAGTTGAAGCACCAAGTTAATGCACCTTCCCCCTTGAGCCGAGCTCGAATTTCGACACAAGCTCAGGAGCGCTGCGAGCTCGACGACCAACTTCCGGCCGGCTGGCCGTTCGCGTTGGCTGGACAGTCTGAGTTTGAGTTGAGGCGCGCCTCCTTGTTCCAAATGGACGACGATTGGAGGGGCAACAGTCTGCTTCTGGTGGACGACTTTTGGTGTTCGTTGCTGAGCTTGCACTTGAGGATTCGCATGTAGGTGCGTCTGAATTGGGCGTTGCACAAGGCGTAGCAGAGGGGGTTTATGGTTGAGTTTATGTAGCACAAATAGTAGGAGAAGTTCCACACCTTTTCCGGCACTGGTCCCTCGCCGCCCGAGAGTGTCTTGATGAGCACCAGCACATTGTAGGGCAACCAGGTTACTATGAACACCAGCAACAAGGTGGACAGCGTCTTGGCAGCCTTGCGCTCGCTCTTTGGCTGAATTGGATGGTGGTGGGCGTGGTGGGCGCCCGTTTCAGACTGGCTGCTGCGAGGGGGCGTCTTCAGGCCCTTGGGACTGCCCGCAGACGAGGAGCTGCTGCTGCTCGAGCTTGCCGCGCGCGCCTCCCCGCCAGCGCCACTTCCGGTGCGCAGTTTCAAAATGGGCACGCGCCCCTTGCAGTTGGCCACGCTTAGCTCGGGCCGGCGACTCCTCGTGTGTGGGCGCTCGCCAGAGGCGTGTGCGGACTCCACTTCCGGCCCGCCCACGAGCAGCGCTCGGGCGCGCCGCCACAGCTGAGGGCGCGGCCAGCGGAGGGCGCCCCACGCGGGCGGCCACACCAAGGTCTTGAGGCGGCGGCGCGGGTGGCCCTCCTGCGTGTGGTCGCCCGCCTCGTAGTCGAAGTCGTCGTCCAGCTGGCCCAGCGACCGCACACTGGCCGCCCGCCGCTCCTGCTCCTCCGCCCGCTGGCAAGGCACCCTCTGGCCCACCGGCTGCCTTTGGGCACCCAGCTTGTGGCCAGCGCCCGCCCGCTGGTCCACCAAAATGTCGCTGAACGTCAGCTTCTGGCCCAACTTCCTCTCGGCGCGCCACTTGCCCCCACCAGGCGGGTCCTTAGGCGCAGGGCAGTCTTCGGGCGGGCCACGCCCACCTGCTTCGGGCCCGCCCCGTTCGCGGGCGCCCAGCTTGAGGGCGTCCAGGATGGGCAGATCGCCTGTTTCCTGGCTGCTCGGCACTTCGGCGGCTTGCGCCGCCCCGTTGGAGCCAGAAGTTTTGGCGGTGGGCGCGCGCGGCGGGCTGCCCGGCCGCGCGCGGCAGTCTGGGGCCCGCACTGCCGGGTGGGCGTGGTCGGCGTTACTGCTCGGTGGAGGCACTGCGCGGGCCTGGCGGGTGGCGGCGGGCCCGCAGCCGGACGCGCTGCGGGCGCACAGGCGGCACTGCTGGTCGTGGACGAAGATGGCCTTGGCGCAGCAACAGGCGCGCGCCGGCTGGTGCCACTGTGGTCTGGCGAGGGGGCGGCTGGCGGCCACTTCCGTTTGGTGCGCTCCTCCCGCGGGCTTCACGGCCGCCGCCACGCCCCCCGCCCACTGCAGTCCCGCCAGCTTGGGGTCGTCGGTTTCGAAGGTGAAGGCGAGCTTTGGGTGAGCCTCCTGGGAGGTTGGCTGGCCGCCGGCGAGCGAGATGCGCGTCTCGAAGTCCTCCGGCTCGTGCTGGCCGCCCACCAGGCCCACCAGGGCGGCCGCCCGCTCCGCCGTGCGGGCCGCCTCGCTGAAGGGCGGCGAACTGTTCCCCTGGCCGGAAGCGCCGCCCGACGCCAGCGAGCCTCCGGCAGGCGCCCCGCCGAAGCCCTCCGGCGTCTGCCCGAAGTCCACCGGCGACGTGGCCACGTCCACGAGCAGTTTCTGGGCACTCGCCGCCACGCCCCCACTCTCCTGGGTGGGCGTGGCTTCGGGCGCGTTGCTGTTGGGCTTCGCGGGGACCTCGCTGGGGTGCACTTTGGGCGAGCTGCGCCCCAAGGAGGCGCAGTTGTCGCTGAGCAACTGGTAGCCGCAGGCCAGCTTGCTGGAAAGCTTGGCCCCTGGCTTGGCGGCGCCGGCGGCCAGCTCGTCGGGCGGCTGCGCCTGGGTGGGCGGGGCCGACGACTGTCTGCCGCCGGCGCTGCTGGTCCTCGGGGGCGGCCTGGCTGGTTGGCGGCTGCAGCAGGTTGGCCGCCTGGTGGGCTGGCCGCACGAGCAGCGGCCCGTCGTCTGGCTGTCGGCGGGCTGGCTGGCCGCCCTTCCGGCAGGACAGCAGAGCAGCGGGCAGCAGCAGCAGTTGCAGCCCGCAGGCGCCCGCTTGCCCGCCGGACAGCAGCCCTTAGGTGTGGTGTGACTTGGGCGGCCCTCAACGCCCAACCACTGGCACTGGGCGCAGTTGCGGCTCCGCCTGGACGGCCTCGCCTCTGGCTGGCGGCCCGCCGGAAGTGGCGCCCCCGCTCCTCCAGCTCCAGCGGCAAAGTTGCGCGGACACGCCGGACACTTGCACACCTGTCTGGCCGGCTCCTTCGCGTGGCGCCTGTGCGACTGGCCGCCCGGCTGCCTCTCTGCCTCCTGCCCGCCCACTTCCGGCCGCCCCTCCCCCAAACGGCCTCTATCACAGTGTTGCGCCTGCGAGTGGGCGTGGCCCGTATCCTTCGGGGCGTCTGGGGGCGGCGCTTCCGGCTGGGCGGCCGCAGACTGTCCCTGGGGCGCCCCTGAGCTTGGCTGGGGGCGCGCCTCGTGGACCAGCGCCACGCGAGCCTCGCGGGCGCCCAGCGAGCTGGCGCCTCTGCTCAGCAGGGGCCTGCTGGGCTGCTGGCTGGGCGCCGCCGTCGAGCTCGCCTGGAGGCCGCCCCGCTGCTTCCGGCGGGAGAACATGGCCGAGGAGACTTGGGGGGCGGCTTGGGCGCGGTCCTTGAGGCGGGCGGCCGCAGAGGAGCCCACGTGGCCCCCAACTCCCGAGACCAGAAAGAGCGTCGTCAGGTCTCGGTAGCGCTTCTTCGTCTCAAGCCAAATGCGCCAGTACAAGTATATCATTATTGCCACGGGAATGTAAAAGGCCAGACAGGCAGTCACGAAGGTCAAATAAGTGTTCGCCTTGACGAACTCAATCTCGCACTTATCAGTCCCCTGCACAGTGCGTCCCTTGTAATATGGATAGAAGAAGCTGATTGGGTTTCGTTTAATTGTTAAAATTTAATTAAATTTCAATTGGCGATTTCGTTTTTTCCAATTAAAGTTTCCATTTTTCGTCGTAAATTGGAACTTCCGGTTAGTTATTTCATCCAAATGCATTCACATTTGTGATTGTTATTATAAATCGATGAATTATTCCCACTTGGAATAATTCTCAGAGCTTTTTGATAGCAGCAAAGAGTCTCTCCAGTCTCAAAAAGTGTACTTACATGGCCGGAGTCCAAATGGTTAGTGACAAAATCCAGGCACAGGAGATCATTGAACAGGCATGCTTTGTTGTCCTTTTAGCTCGGTAAGTGAGCGGGCGAGTTACTGAAAAGTATCTATCAAATGATATGATCAACATGTTCAAAACGGCCGCATTCGAGTTCAGATAGTCGATTGCGAGCCAAATGTCGCACATCAATGGACCTAAGGATTTGGGAATTTGCATTTTGTTTGTTGTGCAGATTTTTGTTCGTTCATTTTTGTGGTTTTTGTCAAGATCAATTGCGGGATTTCATTTCAATTTCATGCACCATTTCCGATTAATTTCCAATTAATTTCCATGTTTCGGTCCAATCGGTTTTGGCAGTTGAGATTTGTTCAGAGTTTGTCCATGTTCAACATGGACAAATTTGGATAAAATTCGAAGAAAAGTTGGTCAGCATTTGTGTGTTTTTATGAATTGAATTTGATATCCATTTCTTTTCCAGCAAGTCTCCAATGGGCAACGCAAATTCGATCCACATGATGAAGCACTTGAGCTAATCAGCGGCGGAAGTTCACTCAATCTGCAAGAAACTCACGCAATCTGAAGTCAAATCGGAGCGAAGAAATAGGCAAGAATGAAGATAACTTTTCCGGTTTTTTGGCTCTCTAGGCTGAAACATTTTCGCCTTAGGACAGTCTTTCGTTTCTCATTTTTCGCATTAAATTCGAGCAACACTCTCTCATGGAGCTCCAAATGGATTCTCTATTCTCAAATTTCACTCTTTTCCAAAATGGAGACGAAAACTCGAGCTGGAAGGGAACAAAAATGGCCACAGAAGGCTGTCTCTGTCGCCAGTGAGTGACAAACTGCAAGCGCGTGAATCTAATCCACTTCCGGCCGCTTCGGACGCACGCCGGAAGTGGCTAATGGACAAATGTTTGGCGAGACTGTTGGCAAGACTGCTGGTGAGACTGCTGGTGAGACTGTTGGCGAGACTGTTGGCGGGCAGTTTGGAGAGCAGTTTGGTGGCGGGGAAGACTAGGTGTAGAGAAAGAGGAGGAGTTTGTTTGGTTTTGGGGTTGAGGAGAAATTGGGAGAAGGAGGAAATTTGTTGTTTGGAGAGTTGTCAGAGGCTGAGGGTTGCCACACACAATCTGGCGGAGAGAGATTGTGTTTGCCAAAAGGGGAAAGTGGTGGACTCAGTGTTCAATTAGAGGGCGCCCTCGACAGTCTTTGGCGCTTGCGTTCAGAGTGTTGGACTTGAGCTCGCGTTGAGCTAACCCAAGTTGAGCTCTCCACTGTCTCCACTGTCTCAGCGCCCATTGTTTGGCGCCCACTTGTTTGGCGCCCACTTGTGCCACTCGTGCGGCCGCCAGACGGAAGCTCTGCCGCCGGACAGCAAATTGGCCGCCTGGCTCGCGCGGCGGGTGGGCCGGACAGGAAGTGGAGGGGCCAGATGGGCCGCAGCTAAGGGCCGGAGCTGAGCTCAATCGCGAGCTGCTTCCAGCCAGCCAGCCAGCCAGCCGGCCGCCAAGCCGGCAAACAGTCGCACACAAACACACAAACAAACAGACAGGAACACTCTCCGGCGGCCACGCCCCTTTTGTGTTGGCCTCTGGAGGGCGGAAGAGAGTTGTCGGTCGAGTTAGAGAGTTAGAGAGCGTGTGTGGGGGGCAGGAGGAAGTCTTGTCACGTGTTATATAAGCCCATAAGCATCGGACAAGTGTATATAAATATATTTGTCCGCAATTCACTGTGCGTTCACTGTGCGTTCACTGTGCGTCCACTGTGCGCTCAATGCACGAGCAGTGCACGAGCGGCAGTGTATTTAAGTATAAGTATAAACAAATTTATACTTCCACTCGCCGCTCGTGCATGTATTCCGCCGCTTGGGGGCCACCATCAAAGACATCAGAGAGACGCCAGAGAGACTCCAAAGACGCCAGAGACGCCAGAGAGCAGCTTGCCGGGCCGGAAGCTGGTCCCGGGCGGCAACTGTTAGCGGCAACTGTTAGCAGCAACTGTTGGGGGCAACTGTTAGGGGCAACTGTTGGCGGGGCCCAAACGGAAAGGGGCGTGGCCAAGCAAAGTCAGAGAGAGGGAGACTGTCTTCGTTTTGGGAGGAGGAGGAGGAGGCGCCATTCTGGGCGAGACAAAGAAGGATGAGGCGGCCTTTGTGTGTGGGCCAAGTGGGGCGAGTTGTCCGTTTGAGTGTAATGAGCGGATTCTTATGGTGGGCACGTCGTTTGGGTGCCATCTGGTCGGCCTTTGTTGCTTGCCTAGGCCGCCGGTTGTCTGGCCGAGTCTTCGGAGTCTGTCTGGCCAACTGTCTGAGGGGCGCCCACCGCGAAGGGCCCACAAAGAGCCGGCCGCCAGACAGGAAGTGGGGCCGAGCGGTGGGCGAAAAGGAAAGAGAGGATCTCAAAAGGAGGCCCCAAGGAGACGGACAGTGGTCGGCGCAATGAAGGAGCTTCAAGGAGCTGCAGACTGTCTCTGGTGGGCCCACTGACAGAGGTGCCTTTTCGCCGAGAGCTTCTTGCTCCTTGCTCCTTGCACTTGACCCAATGGCAGTCAGTCAGTCTCGCCCTTCTCGCCGCTCGATTGGGGGCCGTCCTTCCTGTCGAGCTCCAATTGGCCGGCTGCCACTTGCCACTTCACTTCCCACTTTACAAATGAACTTAATTCCCCACTATCTGTCCACCAAGCTTCTCTGCTTTTCTCTAGTCTCCAACTGGCCGCCCGAAAGTCGCCCTTTGCGCCCTTTTTCCTCCCTCAAAAGAGACCCAAGCTCCGGCAACAGTGGCTAGACACAGTGACTCCTCCGAGCTGGCCAGCCACTGTCTCTGGCTGTCTTGGTGGCCCCCAAGAGCCTTGAGGACTGGCGGCAGTGCAGTCTGACAGCGCTTTCGGGCGCCAGTGGAGCAGCTCTGCCAATTGTCCACTTGTTCTCGGCCTGCTCTCCGCTAGATTGTCTCTCTGGCGAGCTAGTGTTGCGCTGGCAATACTCGCCAAGACTGGCCTAGACTGTCAAAGATTGGTTAAGATCGAGCCTCTGGAGGAACGAGAGTGGCCCAGAGAGGAAGAAGAGTTGCTGGAAGTTGAGCCAAAGAGGAAAGTTGGCCGAAAAGAGTTGAACGAAAGGAAGAAGTTGGGAGAAAAACAAGTGGAAATTGGGAGGCCGCAAACTGCTTACTGGACAGCAAGCGGCCCAAGACACAGCCGAAGCTTAGCCGCGGTCTTGGCGCGCCACTTCCGCTCCGAAACGACCAACTCAACTCTGAGAAACTGGGCCGACTTTTCGCCCGCTCGCTCGGCTAGCTCGGCCAGCTCAAGAAAGGCGAGCTTGGTGAGCTTGGCGAGCTGGCCGAGCTGGGCGGCCACTCGGAATGGAGAAGAGCCGGAAACAAGCAAGCAAGCCAGCCAGTTGTGGGCCGCAGCTAAGGGTAGGCCAGTTCAACGGCAGGATCAAGGCAAATTGATCGATCAATTGTGGTCAGACCAAGTTTGGCTCACTCGCCCAGCCAGTTTGGCCCCCGAGACTGTGTTCCCCGGCCGCCAATTGAAGGGGCGCCGCCAGGGGAAACACACTCAGTCAATCGGCCGACGTTGGGCCCTAATGGAAGGTCCGCCGAGCCAAAGAGTCTGGCTCTTCTCTTCTGGCCAGACTCTTTTCCAGCTCAAGCTCTCCAGCGGCGCCTCTTTACGAAGCACACTCTTCCGCCAATCGACCACTTTTGGGCCACTCTTCCGGGCGGCTTGTCGGCGCCACAACAAGCGGCCAGCTAGTTCCTGTTTCGAGTCACGCGCCCGCAGAGACAGTCTGCGGCGCTGCCAGACTTGCACTCTTGCACACTTGCACACTGGCGCCAATCGAGCGAGGCCGCCGCCCACACAGAGGCCGCGCGCGAGAGAGTGTCTCGCCAGAGAGTGTCTCGCGCTCTCTCGATGCAGTGGCGCCAGTTTGTCGCCGGCAGACAAGCTGGAGGAGAAACTGGGCGACAAATTGGAGGAAAAACTGGACGAAACTAGACGAAAAACTAGACAAAATGGACGAAAAATAGACAAATTTGGGCCAAACTGAGTGGAGAAGTCTGCCTTGTCTGGTGAGACAGTCTGGCGAGACAGAAGTGGAACAATTAGTGGGCCACTTGAGGCGCTGATGTCGAATGCATTGGAGATTGGAGGAGGTGTTGCAAGTTGCAAGTTGCAAGTTGCAAGTTGGGAGTTGCATGCAGCGAGTTGCAAGCAGCGAGTTGCGAGTGGCCAGAGGGGCACTTGAGGCCACAAATTGGGCCACATTCTAGAGCCAGTCTGCGGCTGAGACTGCATTGAGGCGGCGCGAAAAAGCCGCTCGAAGACTCTCTTTTGCCAAGACTCTTTCTCGCCAAGAGTCTAGCTCGCAAAGAGACCAGCTCAGCCAGTGGGCGGGCGCAATAACTTGGCTTAGAGTTGGCGATTGGCGACCTGCTTTCTCATTTGTGGCGCCTTTTTCGAGCAAATTTGGCGCATCAAGTTTCGTGTCGCCGGAAAGCAGCTCTCTCATTTTGGGCAGCACTTGGGGGCGCTTGTTGTGTGTCGAGCTCTTTTGGCTTTTGGCTGGCCCAAAAGCTGAGCCGGAAGAAGAGAAGCGCCGCCGGATGAGCGCCGGAAAGAAGAGTGGCGCCCAAAATGAGAGGAGCACAAAATGGAGCCCAAAATGGGGCAGAAAATGTCCAAATTGCGCCCTTCTGGCCCAGAAGATAAACAAAGCGAGCGCCAAACTGGAACATCAGCACCTCGCGCCACTCCAATTGGGCCACATCTTAGCTGGGCCCGCATTTCACAAGAGTCTGCAATACTCTCCCCTAGAGTCTAGATACACTCTCTCCAATACACACAAGCTCGCCCAAGCTCGCCCAAGCTCCCCCAAAGAGCCCCCTTTGATCAATGATCCTCGCCGGCCGTCAAGCTGAGGGCGCCCCTGTCACTTGGGCGGATCTTGAGCCGCAGAGTTGGGCCCCCAAGTGGCGTCGCGCGCCCGCCGAGCGTGTGTCATCCGATTGATTGAGTCGGCCCGCCGCGAGCTGCCCATTTGGCGCCCCAGTTAGGCCATGGTCTGGCAAGCTTGGTGCCCTCAGCTAGCCCTTAGCTTGGAAAGCCCTCAGCTCGCCCTTAGCTCTGCCGCAGCTCGCCCTTAGAGAGCCCGCAACTCGGCCGCTGCCAGTCTCTGATGCCGCCCGCAGCTCGCCTGGCCGGGAAATTAATCAAGTGATTGTGGCCCTCTAATGAGAATCCCACTCTCTCTCTCTCTCTCTCTCTCCCTTTTGCACTCATTCTCACTCACTCGCGCCCAAAACAACAAGCCACTTGGTTCGACGGCCAACCGGAAGTGCCAGTCTCGCCGGCAACTGGGCCGAGTTGGCGAGCAACTGGGGCTTGTTATCGGGCGACTGTGTTGGGCGAACTCGAGCCCATTGCTTCAGCGTTCGAGCGTGTCTCTCACGGCAAGTTCGGCCGTCTTCCTGTTGGGCGACTTTTCGCCCAGCGGCCCACTTCCGGCGCGCAGTTCAAGCCCATTTCAAGGCCCACTCGAGCCGCCGGGACGAGCTGCCGTGCGTCCAATCATTTGCCTAATGGGCTGGCGGCTGATCTCGCCGCTCCTTAGGGCTGCCTGGACGCCCGTGCACAGTGGCCAGGAAGCGCAGAAGCCAAAGACTGCGCCAGAGACTGTCTCCGGCGCACCAGCCACACTCCAGGCTGAATAATTATCAGCAAAATTATGCCAACCCTTGCCGAGTGTCTCGTGGCGGCCAGGCGAGACTCAGAGACTCCTTCTCTTAGCCGGCGAGCTGCAGTCAGCGAGACACAGTCAGCGAGACGCCTTCTGCGCGGCCACTCTGCCCAGCTCGAGCTCTTGATCTCAGTCGAGAAGGCGAAACAATTCGCACTCGCCGCGAGACTACTGCTCGTCTGTGCTGCTCGTCTGTGCTGCTTTCAGGCGCCAATTTGCACCAAGCGAGAGCGGCCACTTCTCAGCCGCGAGGTGTCATTGTGCAGTTTGAGGCCGCCCGCACACAGTTTCAGGCCGCCAGTTGTGGGCCGCCAGTCGTGAAGTTCGCCTGCTTCTCCGGTTTCCTTCCGGCCGCGCTCTCAGCTTTGAAGCCTCGAAGCCTCGAGACTGCGAGAGGGCGAGACTGCGAGACTGCGAGAAGAAGGCTCACGCACTGCCGCAGACTGTCTGCCGGCCAAACTGCGCCCCACTTGGCGCCAAACAACCACTTCCGGTTTCCATGTGCGGCCCTGAGGAGTTTGGGGCCGTTTGCGACTTGGAGCAGTGCTTGGGTGGCGCTTGGCTGAGCTTTGGCGGCGCAGAGGCTGAATGATAATGAGCCTCCAATGGTCGCGAGTCGTCCGAGTTGCTTCTGAGTTGCGTCCGAGTTGCGTCCGAGCCAAAGGGCGGAAGTTGCGTCCAAGTTGAGGAGGCCTCAAGTGAGCGCAGGCGCACAGTTGCCCTTAGGAGCGGCCCACTGGTGATATCTGATGCAGTGGGGCCAATCTGGTTGGCCTAATCTTGATGCTGCTGGCCAACTGGGCGGGCGCGATGGAGCTGATTTTCAATCAAACGATTGGCCACCAAGCGAGCGAGCGAGCCAGGCAACGTCCAAGCGGCCTCCAAGCGGCCAATCGATCACGCGCAGTCAGACGGGCTTGCTGGCGAGCTCGGCGCATGATTGCCACCACCAGCGCGACACCAGCGAGACACAGTCTGCGTCTGAGAGAGGCCGCCCAGTGCAGCCTGAAACTGGCCCAAATTGGCCGCCCAAAGCTGAGCCCAAACTGAAAAGCTCGGCCGAGCGAGCGGCACACAGTCTCTGTTTGCAAAGGACCACAGTGCTTGGCTCTACACTTTTCTACTCCTTTGCTTCCGCTTCTCTGGCTCGCCGGCCACAGTCTGGCCCTGCTTTCTGGGCGGCTGGACTGGCCCACTGGACGCCTGTTTTCGGGCTCCATTTTGGCGCAGACTGTGTGCGGCCTGTGGATGAAACTTGACCAAACTGGCCAATTTCAGTTCCAGTTCGGCCCAAAAAAGAATTCCGCCAAACTCTCAGCCCAAACCCAAACTGGAAACCGCAATTTCAACTCTTTCTCCCACTCTCTTTCCTCGCCTCTGCCTCTGCCTCTACTCTCATCTGAACAATGACACATTGAGCTGAGCCTTAGCGCCCGGACGCAAACCTGCACTTCTCGCCAACAAACAGTGTCTCGCCAACAGTGTCTCGCCCCCAAAAGCGCCAAAGACACTCTGCGATGAAGATAAGTGAACTTTGGCGGGAAACAAAGCCACTTCCGGCGCGTCCAAATGCTCCACAGTGACAATGCGGGCGGCCATTTGGCTGCATCACAAGTGCAGGTGGTCGCCAAGTGGCTGCACGAAGACACACAGTGTGCGGCCGCACTCGAGCAGCGCCCAAGCAGGGCCTTAGCATCGCCTAAGCAGAGCTCAAGCCTCTCGAAAGGCGCCCACTTGGCGCCCTTGAGAGACTGTGGCGAGCGAGTGTCTGCGGCGAGTGAGTGTCTGCGGCGAGTGCAAGTGGAGCTGCTCCAATGGGCGAAAGTGTCTCGGCGGAAGTGGAAGGGCAGCAGCCACTTGGCACTGGGCACTTGGCGCTTGCCACTGGGTCTCGAGCAGGCCTTAGGTTAGCTGAGGCGCTGCATGAGAGCTCAGCTGCGCCAGTCGCCTGCTGGTCTCAACACTGTGCACTGCTCGCAACACTCTCTGGCCTGTGCACACTCGGCTGCACACAAGCACACTGCTCGAGTGTTTGTCAACAAACACTGGCCCATCTCAGTCCTCATTTCGAGCACCCTTCTTTAGGAGCCGCTTTGAGCCGCCACAAAATGGGACCGCCAACCATCTCGCGCCGCTTTTCTCCCCCGAAATTGGTCTCAAATTGGCCCCGAAATTCTCCCATTTTGCACATTCTCCACCTTCTTCTGGACCTTCTTCTGCACCTTAGAGCTCTCTTTAAGAAGAGCCCGACCTGAAAATAGATTAGAAAACACCGCCACACACTGGGTTCCGCACCGAGACGAGCGGTTTCATTTTCGTTGTAACAAGAAAAGTAGGAAAAAAACGAAACCGGAAGTGGAGTCTCTGGAGGGGAACTTTTACTTGGCCGAAGTGTCTCGAGCAGCCTCGAGTGTCTGAGGCTCTAGATCTTGGCCAAGAAGTGAGGTAAGAGGAGACGAATTGGGTGTTCCAAAATTAGCCCCAAGGTGACAGGCTGGTAGCAGGAAGTTGGCGAGAAAGCTGCCTATCCTTAGGGCGAGCTTGGGGCAAGTTGCTGGCCGCCGGAAGTTGAGCTGCTCAGTACAGGCGAGTTGTCGAGGAGACCCAATGGCTGCCAATTGATGAGGAGACTGTCTCGGCGGGGCGTCTTTGGGGCTGCCCTTTGGCTCACTTTCCCTCCCCCGTTTGCTTCTCCGCTGCTCGTGGGCGGCCAGAGAGAGAGAGAGAGAGAGAGAGGAAACTGAACACTGGCGCGCGCGTCTCGGCCGCTTGTCAAGCTCGCCTGACAGCCGATCGGCCACCGAGCTCGCCGCCAAGCTCGCCAAGCTCGCCGCCAAGCTCGCCGCTGAACCAGAGGGGCAGACTGGGGCGCGTATTATTCAAGAAGCACTCGGGCCAAGTGAGTGTTGCTTCCACCGAAAGCGCAGTGCAAGTGCGCAGCAAGTAGAGCATAGTGCAACTAGAGCATAGTGCAAGTACAGTGCAAGTAGGCGAGCAGAAGTGCGAGCAAAAGTGAAAGTGCGCCTGCAACTGGCCCGAGTGGAGCCCAGCAAGAAGGGGCGGCCTCTCTAAGTGGCCAGCCAGTTCCATTAATATTCGCTCGCCCGGCCACTTCCGGCCGAGGAGAAGCTCGCCAGGAGCTGGCCGAGCGGCCGACGAGCTTGGGTGGGGCCGCGATGACGAGCGATGGATCGCGCGCAGATGGACCGCGATAAGCTGGATCAGAGTGTGTGCGGGACTGTGTGGGCGAGTGTGTGCAGACTGGGGCTGGCTGCCTGAGGACTGTTGGCTGGCCGAAGACTGTCTGTTGGAGGCGGCAGACTGTTGGCGCGCCGGAAGAGCCGCAAGAGGAAGGCGCAAGTGGGCGCCCCTCGCGCTTGGGTGTCAGATTAGCGGCTCGTCTTACGCGCGCTGCTTGGGCGCCAAGCGAGCGCGCCAAGTGGGGGCCAAATTGTTGAAAAGCGCCCCAGAGAGAGAGAGCAAGATGAATGGGGCGCCATTGGCTGGCCCGCGAGCAGCTCGGTGGCCAATCTGGCGCCCCGCAGACAGTCTGCGGCCAGTGTCAACAGAGCGGCTAAGTGCAAGCTCGGCCAATGGTAACATGTATTTGATTGGCTGCGTGGGCGCCAATTGGGTCTCTCTGGTGGCTGAGACTGGCCCAAACTGGCCCAAGACTGTCCTAAACTCGCCAAGACTCGCCCAAGACTGGCCTCAAGGCGCCCTGCAAGCACTCGCCGCACTCGCCGCACTCCAAGCGGCCAGGCAGCCCAAAGCAGAGCGTGCCCAGCCGAGCGGCACGAGCGCCAGACTGTCCTCGGGGCAGATTTCTCGCTGCAGTTGGGGGCAAATCTCCGCTTGGGCCGCCATTCTTTTCGCATTCATTCGGGCGGCCGAAGAGCGCCGGTCAGCAGCCGGCGAGCAGCTAGCCCTAGTCTCTAGCTGCGAGAAGGCTGCTTGCCGAGAAGAAGGCTGCTCTGAGCAAGCTGCTGATCTGAGCAAGCTGCTGAGAAGACCAAAGGCTCCCAAGCTGAAAAATGTGCGCAAACAAGAGGCCCAAACTCGCCCAAGCTCAATTACTTTCTCTCTCATTTACTTCGCCGCCCGGCCGCCCCCGAAGACGCCCCCTCGCATCTCAGCTTGTGCGACGTCTTCCTGCACACAGTCTTCCCCACACACAGTCTTCCCCACACACAGTCTCGCCAGCCAGGATATAGAATCCGGCCTTCTCTCACTCTCAAGCTCGCCAGTCTTGCCAGTCTCGCCAGCTGGCCGCCCGCACGACGCCCACTCGCCTCCTTCAGCAATAATCTCCTCCGCTCGGCCAACTCGCGCCCACCCTCAGCCTCGCCGAACCTTAGCCTCTGCAAACCTCAGCCTCTTCGACCAACGAACGAAACACGAGCGCCCAAACGGGGAGGACGCCGGTCACTTCCGGTTGGGCAACTCTTTGCCCGTTTGGGCGCCAGTTTCGCTTTCGCCTCCAGCTCAACTCTTTGCCCGTTCGCCTTTGCAGTGTGAGCGCCGCTCCTAGTCCTCGGGACTTCCCGCGAACTGGGAGTGGCGCTCATCTATTTCCTACTCTTTCCATTCGAGCCCCAAACTGAGTTGGCCGAGCGACTGAGCTCGAACCACTGTGGGCGTGGCCAGGCGCGCACTTCCGGTCGCGGCCATTTTCCGCCGGTGATGCGGCCTCTTGGCGAGACTGGCGGCGAGCTAGCCCTAGAGACTAGGTGCAGTTAGAGACTGGCAGTGGCGGCCAGAGACTGCCAGTGGCGCCAGGAAGAGGCCCCCAAAGAGTGCAATCTCGTGCGCCCAAGTTGACGGGCCGCCAACTTCCGCCCGGCGCGCCAGGTGAGCTGCTCGCTCATGCGAACTGATTTCAAAATGCCGCTACAACAAGCTTGTCGCGGCGACTTGGCCACTGCGAGCGACTGTGCGCGTCTGTGAGCGCCGGAGAGCAGCCAGCCTCTGTGAGCGGCAAGCTAGGCAACCTTAGGGCACCTTGGGGCCTCTCTACCTCTTTTCCTGTGTGCCTGTGCGTGGGGCGGCGCTGTGTGTGTGTGCTGGCGTCGCGCCGGCCGCTGCTTCTCGGGTTGCAATCCATCATTGGGTTGCGGAGGAGGCAGAAAGGGGGATCCAAAAGGAGGAGGAGGAACTGCGAGCGGTAAGGAGCAAGCAGCAAGGAGCGAGCGGCAGGAAGCGAGCGGTGGCAGCTCGCCACTGAGGCTTGTGTGTGGCCCGCAAGTCTTGGACTGGGGCCACACACAAGCCCGTTTTGTTTAGGTAAACAAGTTCATATTTTCCCCCTTTGTTTGCCCTTGTCGCTGCAAAGTGTGGCTGCTCGCTGCCTCAGAGAGAAGCAGAAGGAGTCTCCGCAGCAAAGTCTTCCCGTGCTCTTGCTCCTGCTCTTGCTGGCTGCTCAGCCGCAGAGTTTAGCTGCAGACCTTAGGTGCAGACCTTAGGTGCAGACCTTAGGTGGGCCCGCATTTCTCCGCAATGGCGAGACAGCGGGCGCTTATTAAGAGTGGCCAGCAGCGAGCAACTGGAGCTTGCCGATTGGGCTCCAATTTGCGCATTCCAAATGCCACACACACACACACACTCGAGTGGGCCGAGCAAAACACTTGCCGCCAACTCATGCATTCAGAGTGGCCGCTCCAAGTGGAGCAGAAGTGGAGCAGAAGTGAAGGAGGAGAAACAACAACAGTTACTAGAACTAAACAGTGCAGCTTTGTTGCACTGTTTAGGCCAACAAACGTTGCCCAGACTCGCTTCTTGGCAGCGTTTCTTGGCCACACGTCTGGCCAGACGTCTGGCCAGTGGCGGCAACGCTTAGATCAATGTTCAAAGCGCCGCTTAGACCGCCGTTTAGACCATTGCTTAGACCAATGTTCGAATCGCCGCTTAGACGTCTCGTTGGAGTTGCAACTAGCAAGACTCACCCAGTGGCCAGTAGTTGAGCAGCAAGTAAAGCGTGTAGAGTGGCATTGAGATCAGGCCAATCAGAAGGTCCGCCAGGGCCAAGCTTAATAAGAAGTAATTTGATACAGTTTGAAGGCTTCATTTGTGTGCAGAAGTTCAGTTTGGCATTTGGCCCAAGTTCGTTCAGTTTGGTGTCAAGAGGCGCCAGTTTAGCGGAACAGTTGAGAAACAGTTGGCCACAAACAGTTGTTGGGGCGCAGCAAATTGGCCGTTTCAGTCAAGTGTGCGTTTGCCACGTTGGACAGTTGCATTTTTGCGTCCAATTCGGGTTTTCCGGTTCCGGTTTGGGCGAAATTTATCCAATTTCGGTCAATTTTGGTCAATTTTGGTCAATTTCGGGCCAAGTTTAGTCCATTTTTGGCCAAGTTTTGGCGCCGCAGGCAGACGTCGTTGTTTCATCGGCGAGTTAATTGGGCAAATTTGGATCAGTGGCAACCAGCATCGCCAATTTGGGTGGTCGGCGGTCAGTTTTGCGCGTCAAGAGGCCGGCAAAATTGGGCGGACGTGTTGGCAGCAGCGGTGGAAAGATGGTGGAAAAGTGGTGGATTTGCACCATTTGCACCATTTCCGTTTTAGTCCGTTTTCCCCATTCCAACGTTTTTGGTTTGGTGTTTGTGTGCGGCATCGGTCGGCGCGCAGACGTTCGCGATTTAGTTGCAGACGAGAACCAGTGAAGATTGGCCATTTGGTGGTGTCGTTTCGGGTGTTTGTGTTGGGCAAAAGTGCGTCCAATTGGGTCCAATTGGGTCAAGTTTGCGTCAAGTTTGCGTCAAGTTCGAGCAGGAGAGGGCGTGTGTTAGTCTGCGTCCTTAGTTCGGCTTTTTCCTCTGCTTTATTGGTGCTTTATTGGTGCTCATTCTCAGTGCTTTCTGCTCGTCAGCCGCCAGAGACTAGCCTCGGGGGAGCAGTGGCGCACACTCGTCCAAGCAAGACCGAGTGGGCCCACTTTGCCGCCCGGCTCACTTGGGCCCACTCGGCCAGAGCTCATTCCTTTGGAGTGAAAGCAAAAACGGAAGCGGAAGCGGAGCAAAACGGAACGCTGCAGACAATCGATCATCATCAGCGCCAACAAAATGGGCCCTCACCTTTGGCGCGTCCGTCTGGCCAGCTAAGCAGTCAGAAGGCGAGCCAGAAAGTGAGCCAGAAGGCGAAACAGAAAGCTTGAAGAGTTAGCCAGCCGGCGAGACAGCAAGACAGCAGGGCAGCAAGGCAGCAAGGCAGCAAGACAGCGAGATGGCGAGATGGCGAGAGACTGGGCGCCGCTCCCAAGCCATTAGAGCTAATAGAGCGCCGCTCGCACTCAGACACCTGCAGACTCGCACAACCAAAAGCCTCGTCAGGGTCGACTGGAATCGCCGGAAGTGGCCGGAACTTGCGCGGCGAGCTGAAGACGAAGCCCAGAGCTTAAGGTGGCACTTCCGGTGGGCGTCCAGCTCATTTTGGGCGTCCAGCTTGGGGTCCATTTCAGTCTTGGCGGCCAATCTGGAAGGCCGAGACTGAGCGGCAGTCAATCTCTTGGCTCGCTTGCCACTTTTCCACACTCTTCGGGCCGCCTGGCCGCCTGCGAGCTGGCCTTGCAAGGCGCAGGAAGTGGAGCTCAGTGGGCCTGCGAGAAAGGTGCCTTTTCGGGTCTTTTGGGCAGGCTGTGAGAGCCATTAGGCATGGCGCAAGGCAGGGTGTCGTTGAGTGAGCCGCTCGGGCTGGCCAGGGGGCGAGACTGGCGAGACTGGCAAGACTGGCGAGCTGTGTGGGTGGCCTGTTTGCTTTGGCGTGGAGCTTGGGGCGGCCGAGCGCAATCTCGCGCGATGGCAATAACGAGATAAAGCCTTGGAGGCGCCTCAGCCGCACACAGTCTCTGGCAGGCGCCACAGACTAGCTCGCTCGCTGGCCCCAGGGCGCCAGATCCGCCTTTAATCGTCGGGGATTTTGGCCAAATAGGCGGCCACTTGTGCGAGCGGCAAGAGAGCGGCAAGAGAGCGGCGAGGGCGGCAGACAGACTGCCGGACAGGGCGGCTTTCTTTGTCGTCGGGCAGCTCATTAAGCGCGCTCTTGGCCCCAAAAGACTCGCCCAGCCCAGAAGATTCAATTATACTCGGCCAGACTGACTGCAGTCTTGCCATCGCCTTTTTGCAGTCTCGCCACCGCGGCAAGACTGTGTGCCACAGTCTCGCCACACACAGTCTTTCCACAGTCCTCCCGCACACAGTCCCTCACACAGAAAGGTGCCTCCAAGTCGGCCAGCAGCCTTCAGTGGCCGGAAATGGGCCGGTGTGTCGTCGGGGCGGCTCAATCGGGCGCGTTTGAGATCGGAATGCGTTCAGGGCGCGCCCATTGTCTTGGGCCGATGATTTGTGGCCCGCAGCTTATCTGTGGGGCGCGCGCGAGAGCAAGTCTCTCCCAAGAACCGCCTCTGGAAGGCCAGTCAGAGGCAGAGCTCCAGCTCCAGAGGCAGTATCTTATCTGCGGCTTGGGCGACCTAAGCTTCGGCTTGAAAGCTCGGCTAAAACTCTGCTGCCAAGACGCAGCACTGAAGTTGCACCGAAGTTGACTTGGAGCTCTCAAGCCGCCTGCGAGGCCCATTAATTGGGGCCCCATTTTCACTGTCTCTGAGCTGCGGCCAGCTTGGCGTTTGGGCGTCTCGGCGTCTTGGTGTCTCGGCGTCTCGGCGAGCTCGACATCTCAGCGTTTCGAAAAGGAGAACCCTTTCCGGCGGTCTATGCTCTGATTTGCTCTGATTTGCTCCGTTTTGCTCTGCTTTTCTCTGCTTGGCGCCGCAGACTAGGGCCGGCAGTCTGCCCCTCGGAGACCTTAGGGTGTGGCAACAATGAATCTCGGCGGCTTGTTGGCGGCTTGTGGCGAGCTCAAACCAAAGCTCAGCCGCGGAAACTTGACAATGGAATCATGTCTCGCCCAAGCAACTGACACACACACACACACCATTGGGCTAATTGTCTCGCCAATTGGGCGCGCCGATCGGCCAAATTGCGGGCGTTTTGGCCTTTGGGCCGCCCCAAGCACAATTGGCCACGAGCTTGGCCAAGCTCTTGGCGAAGGCCGCCCCTCGTTGTCTGCGATGAGACTGGCCGCCCCGCTTCGAGCTCGACAAAAGAGGCTCGACGAAAGAGACTTGAGGAAAAAAGTTAGACGAAAAGAGGAGCAGCTTCCGGTGGCCGAGTAATGGGCGCCCGTTGGACTGGCGGCGGATGAGTTATAGATTATGGCAAGTGGGGCGCTCTTTGTGAGTTTCTCATTAGGCGCGCGTGATTACAAAGCGCGAGGCTGCCCCTCGGCCGCCCAGATTGCTTCATGCGGGCTACTCGTCGGCGCAAAGACGGCCAGTCTTTGCCCGCCAGGTGAGCGGCGGCCTCGAGGGATCGAGCGGCGCCGAAAGGGAGCCCAAAAGGAGCCAAAAAGGGGCCACAGACTGTCTGGGGCCTTCGAGCTGCCCCAGACAGTCTGCGGCGACATGTCCGCGGATTCGGACGACGCGCAGACATGAGGGCGCACCTAAGCGCCCTCAGCTCGAGGGGGAAGGAGAATTTGGCGCCCCCGCGCAGCATGTCGCCTCTAATTGGGGCGCATACTTCTGGCCTTCTCTTCCTTGCTCGCTCCTCTTAGCTCGTCCGCTTTGGCGAGACTAATTCTCGGCCCGACGAGGCGACCAAGACAGAGACAGAGACAGTCTTCGGGCGCGCAGAGACAGAGTGTGTGCGGCTCTCGGGCGGCAAATTGGACACAACTCGGCCAGTGTTTGGCCCCGCCGGAAGGGCTCCAAGCAGAGCAGTGGCGCCGCTTGGGCAGCCAGCAGGAGGGGGGCGCAAACAAGCTTAGGAAGTGATGGAAAAAGAGTGGCCCCGAACGATTGGTTGCCAGCGGGAGACTGTCTGCGGCGCAGTGGGCCACTAGCTTGGAGCTGGAGCTGCTCCCTCTTGCTCGTTCATTTGTTTATTTAGGACAAAGCTTCGGCCATGCTTTCGCCTCCTCGTCGCTCCTTAGGGCCACTCCTCAGACTCAGAGCCGCTCCTTAGGCTCGCCCGCAGCCCGACGAGTGGCCGCCCAGTGGCCCAGTGGGCGCCGGAAGTGCTTCGGGTTTCCGCGCGGCGAAAAGCCGAAGCGAAGCGGCTCGCGTCTGGCGTCTTGTGGGCGTCCTAAGGGCGCCCAGTAAGGCTGCCTGGTGGGCGCCCTTAGGACGCCCAGTAAGGACGCCTCTGAGAGGCAAGGTGCCGGAAAAAGGCTGCCCAAAAGGCTGCCCAAAGGAGGAGAGTAGTGGGCGGCTAGCCAGGGCGAGCCGGCGGGCGACGAGGGCACATAATGGGCGCGCAGAGAGTGACGAACATTAAATAAATTGCATCACACGCGCACACTTCCGTTATTGCAAAAGCGGCCAAGAAGATGTGCTCCCCACGGGCGCACATTGGCCGCTCGCTCTTTGGGCTTGGGCTCCTCTTCCGCTTTGACTGTTTGCGGCCCTTTTGCGGCCTTGTGGCGCCTGCAAGTGAGCGCCGAGCTGCCCTTTTCCGCGCCTCTTCTATGCCTCTGCTGCGTCTTTTCTGTGCGCCTGCTGGGCCGCAGCGGACCCTTAGGGGGCGGGCCCGGAAGAGACCAGAAGAGAGCAGAAGGGCCAAGAGAAGCAGCTCGCCGGCTGCCGATCGGCCTGGCCAGACGCGCTTCGAGTGGGCCCCAAGGTCTGGGGGCGGCGCGCGGCCAAATGATGCGGATGCAAGACTGTGTTGGGCGTCTCGCCGACCAGCGAGCGGGCTGCTGTTGCCCTTCCGTCGCTTCCAGAGGCCAAGTTGATTTTGATCTCCGTGGGCGCAAACTGGCGGCAAACTCTTGGTCGACTTGCAGCAAACTTGCAGCAAACTGGCGCCAAAATGGAGGCAAACTCGCGGCAAAACTTGCAGCAACGACAACAAGCTCAAACCCAAACAAGTGGCCACGTCTGGCCCATGTTTGCGCGCCGAGATGCCGCCCACTGTGTGCGCCGAGATGCCGCCCACTGTGTGCGCCCGCATGGCCATATGCTCGCCGGAAAGAGGCCGCAAAGTGCACCAAGCTCGAGCTTCTGCGCCGCCCAGTTGGAGCAGAATCTGCTGCCAAGTTGGACTAGAAGTCTTCCCAAAAGTCTGCCCTCAAGTTGCCCCAAAAGTCGCCAGAGCAAAGCCTGGGCTGTATTCATATTTATTCGCCCAGTGCGCGGCCATTATGTGATTGTGCGATGATTTTAAAGGCAAATCGGAAGCGGCGCCCAAGGAAGTGCTGCAGCGGCGCCTTGGCAGTGGCGGCTAAGCGTCCGCAGAGAAAGCGCAGTTAAAGTGGAGCTCAAGCGGCCCAAGTTTAGGGCCACCACTTCAGACGAAAGTTTCCCCTCTGCTTCCGGCCGCTCGTCCGCCTGTTCTGCGCTCCTTCCGGCGGTCTTGGTGGTCTCGGCGGCCTTCAGAGCGGCCAGAAAAACGGCTAAAAAAGCGGCCGATTTAAACTGTTCGAGATGGGCCGCCTGATGAGCGCGAGCTTAGCGCGAGCTGAGGGCAAGCTGAGGGCGAGCTGAGCACAAACTGAGCTCGAGTCCAGCGGTGGGTCCTTGTTGCTGGCAAGCTGGCAAGCGAGAGGAGACCCAAGAGAGTCCAAATGGGGCCAGAACTTATCTGTTGTTGGCGGCGAACAACGGTGACAAACATCATTATTATCGGCCCGGGCGAGCTACAGTCTGCAGTCTGCAGTCTACAGTCTGTAGACTACAGACTACAGTCTGCGGAGAGCGCCCTCGTCTAGCTCGAGTTGAGGCTCCAGTTGAAGTTGGAGCTCCAAGTGGGCCGCTTGGAGCTCAACTGGAGCGGAAGCGTGTGGGCCGAGCTTCTTATTTGCGGCCTTTGTTTATTTGGCCGCCTTGTTGAGGTTAGCCCAAACAGTCCGAAGGGTCCAAGCAGCTCGAACAGCCCAAACTTGCAGAGATGGGCCGCCCGATTGGTGCGCCTCTCTCTCTCGTCTAACCATTTTTTGCCGCCCGCCAAGTGTCCGTTTGGACACAACTGGCCGAGCGAGCAACTGGGTGTCCTTAGCTCGCCCTTAGCTGCGGCGCCTCACTGCAGGGCCGCCCAAGTGGAGCTAGTCTCTAGCCAGTCTCTGGCAGTGGGCCGCAAGCAGTCGAGAGGGCGCGCCCCTCGAACTGCCGTTTCCACTAATCTGGCCGCTTCCGGCGAGGGGCGCCAACTCGCCGGGTGCCACTGGGCGCCACTTGGAGCAGAGGGCGTCTCTCTCTTGGGCGCCACTTGGAGCCAGCTCAGCTCAGCTCAGCTTGGAGCCCCAAAGGCGAACGATTAAAGCCTCTCCTGCGGTTGTCTGCCAGACAGGCGGCCCAACATTGATGCTCCTTCGCCGGCTCTTTGGGCGCCCCCAAAGCGCCACTTGCTCGCGTTTTACATCTCGCTCACAGGCCGGAAGCCAGCCAGACGGTCTCGGCGACCGTCTGTGTTGAGCCTCTCTGGCAAGCTTCTCTGGCAAGCTTCTCTGGCGAGCTTTTCTGCCAGTGTTTCGATCGCCAAACAGGAGGGCATTTTTCTGTTTTCTCTTCTCTGTTCTCTGTTCGCGAAAAGGAGCCGCCTCAGACCAGCTTGGGGACTGCCTGCGGGCGGCGAGCTGAAAGCGAGAACTGCAAACTGCGGGCCACCCTTAGGGGCGGCTCAATTTGGCGCCCCAACTGCGCCCACTGCGCCGGTCACGCGTCTTGGCCGATTGCCTGCGCGCGAGGCGTTGCCTGGCTGGTCTCTGGCGGCAGAGACTAGGTTAGAGAGAGAGAGAGACTGGGTTCGAGGGAGGGAGAGACTAGGACAGCCAAAGAGTAGAACAAAGGAAGAGAGTAGAGTAGAGGAAGAGAGTAGGGCAAAGAGAGAGAGAGCAGCATTGAGAGACATGGACAGACATGCCTGCACGTCACTCAGAGGCGCCACTTTGGGCCCGGCGGCTAAGCCTCGAGAGATTTACGAGTTGCGAGCGCGAGCTGAGCACGAGCCCAACGTTGAACAGCGAGCGAGTTCAGCTCGCCAGTTGAAACAAACACGCTCACTGCTCACTACTCACTGTTCAGTGCTCAGTGCCCTCACCTGTCGGCCGGCCAGACAGAGACTGAGGGCGGCTCGTTTGCCTCCGAGATTGCCTTTTGGGCGCCTTTTGGGAGCGAAAGGCCAGTGGTTGCCGGCTGGCTGGCGAGCTAGCGAGCTGGCGAGCTGGGCGCCAATGCGGGCCGCCCTTAGGGCTGGCGGCACGCAGCCAGCGGGCGAGCTCGGGCGGCCGCGGGCGCACACGCACCGGCCGGAAGTGCGGCCCGTGTGTCTGTCTGTGTGTTTGGGGCAGCGGCAACAGAGTGCGGGTGACGAGCGAGGGCGGCGCCAACTGGGCCTGTTTGCTCAGCTCGCGAGGAGCAGCAGAGAGCAGGGGAGAAGGCGGCTCGCTTGTGGCCGTCTCGCTTGACGGACAGGCGAGGCGGATCATTGTTTTTGCTCGGGGCAGGTCCCAGTTTGGGTTAGCTGCACGAGCTGCACTCGTCACGTACACTTGGGCGCACTGGGCCGCTCAGATAAGCTGCCGGAGCTAGTCTGCAGTTTACTTCTGCAGTTTATTTCTGCAATTTTTGTCCTGCAGTTTTTATGGGCAGTTTATTCCTGCAGTTTAGCTTGCACTTTATTCTGCAGTTTACTCTCTAGATTACGATCCACTTTGTTCGCCAGCTCTTGTCCTCGTTGAGCCCAAGCACACCTCTACATGAAAGCGGGTCTCTTGGGGCGCTCGTTCCGCAGCCGGAAGGGGCGCCCAACTGGGCTCTCGATTGGGCTCCCAGTTGGGCTCCCAGTTGGGCTCGGCAGACAGTCTGCGGGACGGTCCGCTTGGCTAGACTGCGGCCAGACTGCCGCGCAGACTGGCCGCCAGACAGTCCTCAGAACACTCTGCAGAACGCTCGTTAGGACAGTCGGCGCGACGTCGCTCGAAATCGAGACGTCTTGCTGGAGTCAGCTGGACAATTAGCGGAGATTGTCAAGCAATGTCAAGCTCGCTCATTAGATCTGATTGGCTCGTTGGCAAGCTCGAGATGAGGAATTGGAGTCGGAGGACAAGGAAAGAGAAGCTAGACGAGGAATTTGGGGCGATAATTGGCGGAAATTGGGCGAGATTTCCTTTAAGATTTCCATGAAGATTTCCTCTGAGGTTTGCAACATTTTTTTAAAAAGCTCAAAGCTTTGCAACATTTTCAGAGCTTTCCAATAATTGCAATAATTGAAACTTTGTACTTACGATCTGTCCATCTTGAAGGAGATCAAGACCATGATGTTTCCGACGATTGTGACCAGATTGAGAATGGTTGAGACGACAATGATGAGCACAACCTCGGCGAACTTCCACTGTTTGTCGATGTGGCTGAGGAACGAGTGGAACAAGTGGTCGCCAGTGGGCCGCATTCCATTGGCTTGATCAGTTCCATTGGCCTGCTGCTCAAGCGCTTCCTGAAGCTCGCCCGCCGGCCCCAGTCTCTGGCCGAAGCTGGTCTCAAGCGCCGGCGGCAGTCGCCAGCCCTTGTCTTGCTCTTCATTTTGACTCTCCACTTGGTCTTGCTCTTGGTCTTGGTCTTGGCGGCCGTCTTGCTCTGGGCGCTCGTCTTGCTCTTGCTCTGGCCGACCCTTAGGAGCGGCCGCCTCTTGGCCGAGCTCAACTGGCGGCGACTCGTCCTCCTCCAAGTAGCGCTCGTAGTCGTTTGAGATCTGCTTGGGGCTCGTCAGCTCTGCTTCCGCTTCCGGCCCACTTGTGGCCTTCCTTCTGGCTAAGCTTCTCCACTTTTCCTTCATTTCAATCTCGATTTGGGGGCCACTCTTGGAGGCGCCATTCTTGCCCTTAGCTTGCTCGTTCCTATTCGTAAACTCGGCCCACAAGACGCCCGCCGACGACTGTCCATCTCGGGCCGGAAGCGAAAAGTTTGACCTTCCAATGGGCAGCCCTGAGCTCTGGTGGGCGTGGCCACAGCTGAGCAGCAAGGCCACGAGAAGGCCGAGCAGGAAGTGGGGCCAAGGCCAAGCGCAACAGTCGCCCACTGGGCAGCTCCCTCTCGCTCCTAAGCTCCACTCAGCCGCCCCTAACCTGCGGCCCTCTGGCGCCAAACTGGCGCCAGAAGTTCTTCGCCTCCTCCTTCTTCGCCTCTTCTGGTAACTCACGAGCCCGACCTTGAGCGCCGGGCGGCCCGCGCGCGCCACTGTCTCGGCCCGCATGGCGCCGGCCGGCCACTTCCGCCGGCCAGCCGAGGGCGCCGCTTGAGGGGCCCGCTCGCTCGAGGGGGACTGTCTGCGGCTTCTTGCTTGAGCTGGGGCCCAATTTGGCCCAATCTGGCTGCAAGTGGCCACTCAACTCGGTCCACTTGGGCCCACTTGGCCCTTTGGGCGCTGCTCTCGGGCGGCGCTCCTTAGCTTTGGCTGGGCCGCCTCTCTTTCTCCCTTTCTCCCTCTCCTTTCTCCTTCCTCCTCTCTCCTTTCGCCACCACCTCCTCGCTCTCTGTCTTCCTCTCGCTCGGCTCAACCCTGATTGGCGCCTCGCACGAGCTCGCGCGCATAGATATCTGTCTGAGCCGCCGCTCGCCACTGAGCCCTCTGAGCCAGTGAGGCGGCCAAGTGTGCTGCTGCGCCGCACTTTCTGCACTGCACACGCACTGCTTTTTCTGCACTCGCACTGCACTTGCTCTGCACGAGAGACTGTGTGCGGCGCACTCGCGCGCGCCAACCTCCGCAGACTGTGTGCCGCTGCTGCTCGGCCGACGCAGCGCCACCCCGCTCGACTCGCGACAACCAACTCGCTCTCGCTCTCTCTTGGCCACCCAGTCCCACTCTCTAGCCTCAGCAGAGCCCCCAAATGAAGCCCCGCTCGGCCGGCCAGCCACCGGCAGCCAATCTTGGCAAAGATTGGCCCCCTCAGACGCTCACTGACGGACAGGCGGCCCCAGTCAGAGGCAGAGCGAGAGCCACGGGCTAAAGTGGCGCGACGATGTGAGCGAATGAGTTTGATCGCACATAATGGTGGCCCGCCTGAGCCGGCTGATTGATTGCTGCAACTGGCTTGTCGGCTAGCTGGCTGGCTGGCTGGCGTGTTGGCCACTTCCAAGCGGAGTCTCACTGGGATTTGGCCGCTCGGGCGCCAAATAAACTCGCTGGCGGACGCGCAAAGACATTGACACAAACACGGCGAATCATCTTTTGCTTGTTCCGGCCCGCTCGGGCGCAATTGGCCCCCAGCAGCGGCCGGCGAGCTTGGAGTGGACTGTAGACTGTATGCTGTAAAGTGTATACTGTATAGTGTATACTGTATGCTGTACACTGCGCAACGTGCACTCTGCACTGTGCGGTGCGCGCCCATTCGAATGTGCTGCGTGCGCGCCCGAAGACTGTATACAGTGCACAGTGCACAGTGCACACTGCCGCTCCTTAGGGCCAGTGCGCACTCTCGCGCGGCCGCCCTCTTGGCGCGCCGCCCCCGCCAGCTCTAATCTCCGCCATCCGCCGGCCCCACTCGAGAGCACCTTCTTGCCGCCTCCCTCAGCAAGCGAGCGAGCGAGCGGCGAGCTTGCCACACTCGCCCAGACGCGGGCGGGAGATTTATTTCAATTAGCAAAGTGAGAACGTAAGCGGGGGGCCCGCGCGAGCATGTAGCTTGTAGGAGCGAGCGCCGGCCCATAGCTCATCCTCCGCTCCATTTGGGCTCCCTTGGAGGCGCCTTCTTCTAACTTTCGCGCCGCTCGGAGGCGGAAAAAGTATGAAAATGTTACAAATGTGTGTCCAAGGAACACGGCTGGCCAGCTCGCGCGACTCATCACACGCACACACAGACAGACAGACGGGCCGCCGGCTTGACGTGGGCGCCCAAGGAGAGCTCGAGGGAGGGAAGACTAGCTCGAGGAAGGCGCCTCAGCAGCGGCGTGTCGCTAGAGTTTGGCGTTCACGTTCGCCTTCTTCTTCTTCTCGTTCAACTTTGCGCACGCCAAAGGCCAAATTCCAGCCGGCCGGCTCAATGTTCTTGGCAACAATCTAGCGCCACTTCCACCTTGTCTGGCGCTCGATTTCTCGCCAACGCTGCTCAGCTGCTCAACTGGCGCGCCAACAGCAGTCTCAATTCCAATTGCAATCCCAATTGCAGCTTGTGAGGGGCGCTCCTGAAATCTCGCTTGGGCCCTCTCACTTCTGAGCTTGCCATCCGAAGCTCGCCTTCCAACGGCTTTCCTTCCTCCACAGCTCGACTAATGGAGGAGTTGTAAATGTCGCCCGCCAGGAGCGCGCGCGGCTCCCAGCGGGCCAGACTGTGAGTGGCGCCGCTTGGTGGCCGCCTGGAGGCCCACTTAATTGCCAAGAATTGTTGTGGGTGAGCAGCATGCAACTGTCTGAGGCGCTCTCCAAGTGGCGCCCTTCTCTCTCCATTTGGGCCGCGCGCCAAGCGGCCGCCCGCAGACTGCCAGTCTGGCACCTAAGGGCGTCTGTTTGGTCGTGCTGCTCGCGCGCTGCACACAGTCGCGCGCCGCACTGACAAAGCAAGTCGCGCGCTGCACTGAGTTGTGCGCTCACGTTCGCGCTAACTGCAGTCTGCAGTCTTCAGGCGCAGAAACGGCACACTGCCACTGGGACTGGCTCGCGCGCCCAACGACAAACGACTAACGACAGGCGACAAACGAAGACCACGCTAACCGAAAAGCTGCACGAGTCTTGGCGGCCTCCCTTTGGCCAATTGGACCCCGATTGGCCAAACGGATAAAAACAGACGCAAGCCAATGGAGGATAAGCCACAGCGGGACAACAAATCATGCTCACAAATGCCGCTCCTTAGCGCCGGCCCTCATCGAGCGCAACAATTTACTCGCCGCCCTTTGGCCCCTCGTCTCTCTAGATGGGCGGCCTCCAACGGGCGCCCTTTGGCCCACGGCCGGCCCTTAGCTGGGCCCTCAGCTCAGACGCATGCACACACACTGGCAGCGCGTGCACACTCGAGCAATCTTGCCAACAGAGAAACGCCCATTTCGTCCATTCCCATTCCCAAGACAGAGACAGAGACCATTCCTAAGAGCTCGCCTCTGTCTCTCTCTGGGCCGCAATTCAATCCCAGAGTCTAGAGTAAACGCCACCCCGAAGACAGTCTGCGGCCCAAGAGTGTCGCCCGCACACACTGTCTCGCCCTTGGTGGCAATTTGAGCCCGCCTTCTGCCGCTTCTTCTTCTCGAGACCAAGCATGCAATTCGAGAGACAGAGAGAGACAACTTTCTCTCTCTCTCTCTCGAACACACAAGAGAGAAGCGCCCCCAGCCAGCACATTATGATGTATATTTATATTTCTCTCTCTCGCTCCTGAAACTGCAAACTAAAACAGAGCCCACCTTTTCCCGTTCAGGAAAACGTGTCCAGATGAATGGATGGGCCATCGCATTTGTGTGTAGCTTGCTTCCAGAGTCCGTCTGTAGCTTGCACAGACTGTCTGTAGCTTCCAGAGACTGTCTGTAGCTGCTAGCAAGCTACAGACAGACTAAAGTTGTGCTGAGGAAGCGAAAAAGTGGCCCCCACCTATTCGCTGGCGGCTCATTGTTCTCTGGGCCTTCTCAAATTCATATCGCTGCCCCTTTGAGAGAGGCCCCAACTGGCTAGACCAAAGCCCACTGGCTAGACCCAAGCTGAGGCTCATTTGATTTTGTTTAAAAACACACGAAGAGGCCCCAGCCGCACACGAGGCCCACACACAATGGCCAGAGAGTGAAAGAGGCTCGCCCAAAGTGCCCCAAAAGCGCCTATCTGAAACGCGTTTCCCCCTTCGCAAGCCAAACCAAACTGCCTTTGTTGTGTGGCCAAACACACACACACACACAAGACAGAAGCTTGATAAGTTTGCAGATAAATTCAATTCGATTTGTTCGCTTGGCCTCCAGTTGAGCCCACCACCAAACGAGCATCATTGTCTCTGCCCACTGGCAAACCTTTGCTCTCTGTCTTTGGCTGCCCTCTTTGGCGCCAGAAGGCTGACCTCGCCCCAGGTCCAAACACAATTCGTTTTAGTTAACTTCCTCGCCCCTGGCTAAGGTCAACTATGTAATAACCAGTTCCTTTGACCAATAGGTCTACGCTCAAGTCGTTGGGCGAAACCAGTTGGTCGAAACCATCGGCTTTTTATCCATCTTCTATTCTTCGGGAATTCTTCCTTCCAATAGCCCAAGAGGAAAGTTGGTTCCAATTGAAGGCCAAGGAGAGAGCCTCGTCCATGGCTTCCGATTGCATTCGTGCATTACATTGCAGGCTTAGTATTGGGGGCCCAAATTTGAGATATAGTCATATCGTTTGCAATTGTTGTCCACGGTCTCACATTATTCATTCAAAAGTGCTCCCATCAGGCCAGCCAAATACCAAGGTCCCTGGTCGACAAAAGATTATGTTAGGGCTTCTCCTCTCGTTTCAGAGTAGAGTTCCTCCACCGGAAAATTCATTTTAAAATTCCTCAAACGAATTCAACATCCAAACACCAGGAAGCCTAATGTCCTTTGCTCCTTACTTCAATGACGCAATCGCAAATGAGAGCCAGCCAAAGACTGGCTCCTAGTTGTGGCAATCCTTCCAATCGAAACCTTCCTGGTGGCCACCACTAAAGTGATCAATGTATTTGCCATTTTGGGAATGATCCTCATATCTTCGCTTGATGACGACTGCTTCTTCCACCAGCCAGCCCAACAGGAGGGCATTGCCGGTCTGCATTTGTGCTTGTCAGGTGCAGCTCACCTGACAATCGATGCCTGGAAATTTTGACACAGCCGCCTCCTGCCAGAAAGACAAACTGCAAATCTAAGCCTGTTTCATGCAAACGGACAAACATAGTATTGTATCGCTACCCATCGAGGACATGGGGAGGACAGGCTTGAGGATGGGACATTCTTGGGCGAAAACTTCTATGAGGTGCAAAAATATTGACCTCTCTGGGGTGAGCCTCCAATTTGTCTGTGTTCCAGAGGACCCCTCAATGAGGGGCAGCCAAGAGATAAGATATCCTCATCCCAAGTGGTCGGTAAAGGTGGTCAGTCTTGAGAAAGACCACCCTCTTAAACTGGACCTCAATGGAGCTTAGTGCAGCATCCAAAGCTGACCATCTGCGCCCGCCAAATTCCCGCAGCGAATTTCCCATATTTTCGCTGCCTATCTCGAAGCATTGTGCTGCCTGCCTTGTGCAAGCTGCACGCTTATGGCTAGAGCTTTGCGCCCATGCATCAGCATGTTGGCTGCATTAAAAATACTTTGTTTATTGGCTAAAATCATGTGCCTCTCATGGGGCCTTAGTCACTCGGACGGTTCCTATAGAAATAATTATCTCGTTTATTTTATTATCCATCACTAATTTATAGATCTCATTTAGGTGCAAAAATTATATTTTTCAATATTGTAC